>Ga0123338_10000600_pt1 | contig 36423 bp, 34 predicted proteins | sample grotaG_FD_89793 | JGI IMG/M metagenome (GOLD analysis project Ga0123338, IMG submission 89793) | Glacier valley bacterial and archeal communities from Borup Fiord, Nunavut, Canada, to study Microbial Dark Matter (Phase II) -... | ecosystem: Environmental > Aquatic > Freshwater > Ice > Glacier ...
AATAATAAAGTTATGAATAAGATTCATCAGACGTTTGGGCTGCAACAGCGAAACAATAGCTCTGTCCTGCTCTTTCATTTGTCCATCGGGCGAACATTTTCTGCACCATTCCTGCAACCAATCTTTATCATCCTCATGCCAAGAAACAAAATGCTTGGAAGGTGTACCGCAAGTACCATACAAAACCTTATCAGGGTTCACCGCAAGAATAAGCTGTGAATATTGGAAAAACTGCGGGATATAGTCATTGCCCCAGTTTCGTATGTTCTGTGTGACACCTTCCATAACGTCAACACCGGACTTTTTGCACTCAATGACCACTAGCGGAATACCATTTACCAAAACAACAATATCCGGACGAGCAAACTTCCCATTCGGACGTTCTACTTCAAATTCATCTGTCACTTGAAAGGTGTTGTTTTCTGGATTCTCAAAATCAATATATTTAATATCAAAAGACTGCCTTGTGCCATCAGGTAGGGATTCTTCCATGCTCTTACCAGTGCAAATCAAATCGTATATTTCCTTATTAGCTGCAAATAATCCAGCTGCACTTTGCAGATTAATAGCACGAATCGCATTGGCAATAGACCCGCCCGAAAAGAAGCGTTTTTCACTTCCATACGGATAAGTTTGTTTGCTTAAAAACGACTGTAATTCATCCTCAAACAGCACGTTTTTACGAGAGCTCCGCTTTTGCTCAGCCTCGCTTCTTGGCACGATGGTGTATCCTAATTTTTCAAGGACTTTTATTGCCCTATCCTGTGACTCGGGGTGTTCATTAAATATTGTATGGGTTGGCATGGTATTTCTCCTTCATCTTCTTGGAAGTATTCAGACAGACATCGCTATTAGCAGATATAGCTGGACCGTTCCAGTCCTGCTCATCTCCTGCACTATAATGAATCTTTTGGTAGGCATGCGTCATTCCCGTGACTGTCGGAGGACTGGATTTTACCATCCAGCCCATGAATTAAAATTCTGTTCCTTGGCTGTGGCTTTCTCTCTACCTCCATCAACCTTCTCTTTCTTTGTATCAAAATTTTCGCTGGAGTGCTTTCCAACCTCCGTTGGTGTTGTGTACTATATGATGCGTATCTCTTAGTATAATCTTACCTACTATGCTACGGAGATCTCCAATCCATTAGAAAACTCGTTCTAATACTGTATTATTAAGTCTTTATTATCTCTAACTCATTTTTGAATGCTCTTAATTTGAGGTGCGAGATTTTTCCACTGCATGCCAGAACTTCTGAATCTTCTATTGCGGTTGACATAGATGCTCTTGACGTGGACGCATGCAGATGCGCCTTGTTGTGCTTACCTTGCTCGTTAGTGTAAACTTCAAGCTTAACTTCTTTTACCTTTGCTATTTGAACGAAATAAGTAATATTTCTCAAAAACATCTCCCACTCGCCAAATTTATCTTTTCTTTTTCAATCATACGCTTACCCTCACTATTCCCGTTAAAAGGAACTGCATAAGGACTTTTTTCTTTTGTTTCCACTGATCCAATTCCTGTATTAATAGACCAATTTTACGGTCAGTGGTGGAAAGGATATTGACAATAGCGGTTTGCTCATCAATTGTTGGTGGAATAATAACACTTTGCTTCATCAACTCGGTTTTAGATAAGTTATATCTAGTCGCTCCCTGCGCCAACTTATACATTAACCTTTTTATATGTTGACAATTAAATAAGTAAGCTGCGAATTCTGGCAATAGATCATTAAAGTTAGTCAATCTGTAACCAAATGAAAAGCTGTTTAAATATAATTCCTCTTCACTTCCAAGATAGACGGCACTCATTCCAACTTCTTCTGGCGTTTCAGATGACGTAGTGAATAATATATCTCCATAATTCACTTTATTTTGTTTATCATTCTCATATATTGCCACATAATCATATCGATCGTCTTTGATTATGTGGTTCGCGAAAATATTCATATAAGGAATATATGGTTTGCCTTTCCCAAAATCCTCAGCACTTTTTCCCATCAACCCGCCATAAGTAGCACCATTTTTGCTCAACTTAAAATTTTTCCATTCGCCATCAAAACCATATAAACGCACACCGCTATCCGGATTAAATAAGTTTTGCATCAGCCACCTTTTCTGTTTGTATTCTTCCGTTATCAGCTCATCTTTAAGCTTAATTACCTTTTCACAGTGGTTGAGAATTTCAGCAATCTTTTCTTGCTCACTAAAAGGGGGGAAAACAACTTTGCTGTTGGCAAACTCCTTTTGCCCCAATGTTTTATTTCGCCCGGCTCCTCCTGGAGAAGCTGCTTGCAAAACATCGACACCTCTTTTTGTACTGAAAAACCAAAGCAAATAATCTATTGAGGCTTGACTGCGAATAGCACGATACATAGGAAACCGATGAGACCCTATCATGCCAACCTCATTTTCTGTTGTTTTCCCAATTGCTTGTTCCCATGCAAAAACAATATTTACAACAAAACAATCCTTTTCAATCCAAAACACAGCCTTGTTTCCAAGTTCTGCACCAGAAACGGGTTCTTTGTAAAACAATCCTTTTCCATGAGAACGAATGCCAATTTGCGTATAATAAACGTCCTTTTCTACAGCAACTCTTTTCCCGATCTTTTGTAAAACATCTCCAAGTTTTTTACTGCTCCATGTGGAAGGAATGATTTTACCCTTTTCGCAGTTATACCCCTCTGGCACTACTCCATTTTTAGTCTGTTCTAATCGCCTTTTTATTTCATCGGTCATTGCGTGACCTCCTATATTTCTTTTTAGCCGTTCTCATGATTTCTATAACCCCAATTTCTTCAAATATGTTTCCATCTGTACCTCAACATCTACAAGCTCTGCTTTGATTCTTTTGATATTACTTTCAACCATATCTATATCCACAAGTTCTTCTTCCTCAAATGTATCAACATAACGGGGAATATTTAAGTTGTAATCGTTCAGCTTGATTTCGGCCAAAGATGCCACATGAACAAACTTATCTTTATCCTGTCTATTATGGTAAGAAATAACAATATCATCGATATTCTTTTCGGTTAATTCATTTTGGTTGATTGCTTTTACATATCTAGAATTACCATCCTCATCCTTTTTACTAGCATCAATAAATACTACATCGCTGTTGCTTCTACCTTTTTTGAAAACCAGGATGCAAGCAGGAATACTGGTGCCGTAAAACAGGTTTTCAGGCAAGCCAATGACTGCATCCAGTAGATTTTCGTCAATTACTCTTTTGCGAATAATACCTTCTGACGCACCACGAAATAAAACACCATGCGGAGCAACTGCGGCAATTCTGCCACCAAGTGCAAGACTACCAATCATGTGGAGGAGAAAAGCCCAGTCCCCTTTACTTGCCGGAGGAACACCCCAGTCAAAACGATGGAATTTATCTAATTTAGCTTCCATTTTAAATTCTTTTTTACCTTTGCCTGAAGACTCACCACCGGGGTTAAACCCCGCCGCCCACTTATCTTTGGAGAACGGCATATTGGCTACAATCGCATCAAACAAGAGAAGATTTCCGTCTTCATCCTTAAACATTGGATTTGCTAGCGTATCCCCCCATGCAATCTTGGCATCCCTAATTTCATGGATATACATATTCATTTTTGCCATGGCAACTGAAGAACCGTTTACTTCCTGCCCAAAGATAGAAACTGCATTAGCATTTTGCTTTTTTGCTGCCTTGATAAGTAAGGAACCCGAACCGCAGGTGGGGTCATACACGCGCTCGCCCGGCTTTACATCCACCATACGGGACATAACTTCCGATACTGCCGCTGGGGTATAGAATGACCCCGCCTTTTTACCTGCCATGCTAGCAAATTGGCCGATCATATATTCATAGGCATCTCCAATTACATCAGCAGGTACCTGATTATCTTTCACTTCGATTTGAGAAGGGCGCAGGTCAAGCGGTTCAAAGTCTTCCAGCAGTTCTCTTAAAATTGCATTCTTGTGTTCTCTAGTTCCAAGTGCGTTTTCACTATTATAATCAACAGTATTCAGTACACCAGCCAACTGCTGATTGTTATCTGCTTCAATCTGACGCATTGCCATATTGATTAGCTGACCGACATTATCCGCATAGCGTTGCTCATAAAGTGATTGAAAAGAACAATCACGAGCGACTGTAAAAGGCAAGTATTGCTTTTGGCGTTCCAGTCTTGCACCTTGATAATTTTTTTCCAATTTCTGAACTTCTTCCACGTAGGAGTCGCTAAGATATTTTACAAACATAATAGGCAAAACATAGTCCTTGTAGTTTGCCGCATCAATCGTATCTCTTAAAGAGTCTGCGCCCCTCATTAATACATTTTCTATATCTTTTTTTGTTGTGCTCATTTGGAATTACCTCCGATAAATTTGATAATAAGTGCATTAATGTGTGCATCCTCTTGCTGAATCAATTCTTGGTATAGTTTTTTGCGTTTTTCATTTGCTCTGTTAATCTTTGCGATTACCATCTGATTTTCCATTGTTGGCAGAGGAATTAGCAAATTTGCTATTGTGCTTATCTTTATTGTCCGCTGACTTTGCCACCCTTCCTCAGCAAGTATTTTGTTGATTACGTTGTTCTGTGATAAATAATACCGAAGATATTCCGGCATGACTTTTGCTGTATCTTTTATGCGAATAGTAGAAAGCTGCGATGGAATTACCAATCCGCTTGTTTCCTCTGTAATTGTGACAGGGTAAATCGGTGCAAACATACGGACAATGACATCACCTTTCAGCGTAATGATTTGATCGTCAAGAATTTCGTTAGAGTTATAGTCATCAAGCGATGATGTATCTACTTTTCCATTGCCATCAATTGATCTAAGATTTAATCGCTTATATGTGCAAACAATACTTCCCTCATCTTTAGCTTCTTTTCTATTCAGTACCAATCCGCTCTGCACATTGGCAATCTCTGACAGCTTTAAATATCTCATAGATGTCCTCCAAAAAAATCTACCCGTCTACAAGCAGACGGGTAGATAAGTAAATTTGTTGCTTAGGAAGTGTGTGTTTCAGGGCAGCAATAATAACAACCATTAGAACGGCCGTAATATTTTTTTGCTTCTCTAACGGCTTCCTGTGATGTAGCATAATCGCCAAGATACTGACGATTTTCAGCCTCTGGTAATCGGCTACAAGTAGCACGATGAACTTCATGGTCACCGTTTGCCTGTGCATTCTTATTTACATAAAAGCGCATTTGCTTGTCCTCCTTCTTGATATAGTAACAAGCTCTCATTGACAAACAAACCGCTATGTGCGATAATATTTATAATCAACTATGTTTTAAGTGAGAGAGCTTTCAAGAACAGTTACCGCTGTTTTTGAAGGTTTTTCTTGTTCTGCAATTAGTATGACATAAATTCTGGCAAATGTCAACTGCTTTTTTATATTTTTTCATGTCATTTTATTTGCATGACCGATTTTTGTCTGGATTCATCTCCTTCGTGTCTTACTTATTGGCATTAAGCTTATTTTTGTAATCTTTAAATGATTTATAAAAATCACTACATCGTTGCTCTATACATTCAACTTTACCTATTCAGTAATAACTGTAATACATTGCATCAATTCCGAACTTAACATTATTAACCTTTTATCATATAATCCTTTAAAATCGAAAGGCTTTCATAGATATGGACCACATCAACAAAGTATACTCGAATCGTTATTTCAACCTTTTCATCTTTCATAGCCGTAAAGAAAATATCCTTTTCTCCACTCATTTCATCACTCATAGGATAAAGCAGCCATATTTCCGGTGTCTCATATTTCCTTGAATATGCATACGTCTGATACATATCCCCTTGAGAAATTCCATAGTTCTGCCTAGCATTATTCGTAAGCAATTTCCATTTCGTATCAAGTATAATAACACTTCTATCCTCACGGGTAATCACAATATCCGGACGCAGTGCAAATAGTTCCGGTGAGTTAAATAGGTAATGTCCCTTATCTTGTGCAGATACCTCCCAGTCCAGATCAGCTAATACTTTTTTAAGATTTTGGGCGACATAAGCCTCAAATACTTTTTCCATAGGAAACAACAACGCCCTAGCAGTAGTTCCTCCTGAAAAAGTGGTAAAACTTTGATTTAGCAAAAATACTTTTGACCAGCGTATCAATGTTTCGTAATCTTTAGTATTTCTATCAATCCATACTTTTGAAAAATCTTCTATATAATTTACCGATATTTCTACCATCTCAAAATTCATTAACAGCTGTCTGATCTCTTTTATATTCTCTGCGCTACCGGAGAGCATTTGTAGCTTTAGCAACGTTGACTTAATAAGCCTGTTTTCGGGACGATTTACTCTAAACTCATCATATCTAACATAGAAACGCTCTTTATGTACGCTATTTGCCTTGATTTGATCCTTTACCATCAATTTGCCTTTATAAAAATTGAGATTATCTTCTATCGGTAGATAAGCAGAGCGAATTCCCTTTTTAACAAGACTGCGTACTTCTTGAATATACATATTGATAAAAATCTCATAAAGATTCATCCGACCTGTTCTCAGATTGGAATCATTAAAAACTTTACTTGGAAAATCCTTTAAGCTTCTAAGCATTCTAAGGAATGTCTTCTTCATATCTTCCACTTCATTACCTGATATCTTGGGAAGGATCTGAACCTGAAAGCCATTTTTCATTTGAATCAAGCCTACGTGATTTTTTGCTTGAATCACTTTACCCACGTTACGCTTTATACTAATCTTCAAAAAATCTATTGCATCCGCTTCAGCACTACCTTCAAACGTAAGAATAAGCTTTTCAAGTTCATCAAAGGTTTCTGGATTTAAATATTTTAATGAGGCATCATCTTTATAGCCCTCATTACAAGTAATAGAATCAAATTCCCTAATTTCAAGCAGCTTATTCATTACTTCACCACACTTCTAATATATTAGTATATAGCTATCTGCTTTTGTAAAAGCACTCTCTTGAATACTATACTTCGCCTCTGGCAAATCAATATCCACAGCTGTTTTGAATATTTTTTTCGGATCTAACTTTCTATTCAAAATCATTTTATTTTCATCAGGCTTAATGGTATCTGCTAAGACCATCTGAATTTTTGCATAATCTTCATAGAAATACTCTTGTAGTAATGGGATAATTGCATTTTTAAATACCATTGATAATTTATCGAGTGTCGGTTCCTTTTTTAACGAAGTAAAATAAGCATGTCCGATTGTATGTTCTCTATCGTAGAGATATTCAATTCGCGTATTGATTGCATCCAGCATGGCCACTACACTTATTCCTTCTATTTCAGGAATATCACATAGTACGCTGCTATCAGGCATCATTTCAACGAAATTAAATCTTCTTCTTAACGCAGTATCCATAATAGCAATTGATCTATCCGCCGTATTCATGGTTCCAAGAATATAAACGTTGTCCGGAACGCCAAATTCTTCTTTAGTATATGGAAGAATTGCCGTGGCTGCTTCCTCTGCTCCTAATCGCTTTGTGGTTTCAATCAAAGTAATTAATTCACCAAATATTTTCGATATATTTCCTCGATTGATTTCATCTATTATAAATACATAGGGCTTATCATTTTCTTCGACTTCAATATCGTAGTTAACAGAGTACTTTTCAATTAGCTTTACAACTTCTTTAACGTCCATCTTCTTCAATGGATATGTTGATTTCCTGTCTAAATGTACATTTTTATTGATTGCATATACATCTTCATCAATATTTGTCGCTATCCAATGAACCTGTCTGGTCCGAGGGAATGGATTATCCTTAGTGTATTCGTACGCCCCTGTTACAATACCGATTCCATCAATGGATGTATTGCTTTTTTGTGTTAGTATAATGTCTCCAACTTTCATTTCATCTTGGAAATTCAGCAGGATTCTTCTGGCTTTATCGTTTAGCCCTTCCGTTTGATCTGTGATGATCTCGTCAAATGTACGCCAGCCAATTTTTATATAATTATTTTCAAAACATTTCTTCTTAAGCTCAGAGATACCAGCACCATCTAGTAACACATTCCAAATGGTGGGGTTTTCACCAATGATAGCTGATTCAGATTTTATTTTTACTTCTTGAGCTTTCTTACAAAACACTTTAAATACACCATCTGAATATTCATATTTAACATCAGATGCTTCTTCTATTTCATCTTGTTTACTTATAACCGGACGAATACCCTCGATAAATTCCTCGTAGCCATAAGACTGGTGGAATGTTGTAAATATAACTCTCTTTTCTGCTTTCAATTTGTTGTAGCGGGCAAGTAAAACACTATAATAATTGGGATCTTCTTTCAGTTTCTTTTCTAATTCTGGAATATTAAATCCGTCACAAATTGCTACTGCATAAAGAATCGTATTATATGTTTTTCCGGTTCCTGGAGGGCCATAAAGGATCATATTACGACTATGTGACAGTTTTCTTTCTTTCATTTTATACCCCCGTGTGGAATATTGGTTCCATATTTTTTCTAATTCATTAATATATTCTTCCTGAATCGTGATGCCTGACCCCATCGGGCTCCATTGTTGCTTCGGAAATAACTGTTGTAATTCATCGCTAGGCAGAATATTCTCTTTTTCATAATCAAGCACGATATCAAATTTTACTATTATACGTTTTGATAGTTTACCCTCAGATGCCTTATTCTTATCCCAATGCGGCGCTTCAAAGTTTTCACTTAATGCATAGCCTGATGCCACAATCCCTTTTGGAGCACTTCCTAATTTTATCAAGAATACTCTGTCACCAATTTTGACATTAGTATTACTGCAGGTCCAGTCTATAGTGTAAGGCTCTCCAGCTTTTACTTTTTCAGCATCTTGTGCATATTCTCCCCACGGCCAATTATCGCGATTCCAGGTCAATAGCCATGTAGCGTTTATCTTTATTGTAATATCCTGTAATCCTATAGCTCCCTGCATTGCATTGTATAATTTATTGAGCATCTCCACATGAAAATCTTCGACTTTGCTCCAATCGTTCGGATTTGTAATATCAACCCCGTCCATACTTAGGTAGATTCGACATGCTTTTTTTGCATCAATTCGATCCCATTTAAGCTCAGCACCGATTTGACTTTCAATGATATGCTTTTTCAATTTTAGTCTATCAAATAGTGCCTTATCATCATTAATGTATAAACCGACCCAAGCTACCTCTTTTGAAAAAGTAGCTTCATATACAACACCGGAGACACCACTAGCCCAGTTCATATAGTATCTGTTTCTTATTTTCTGTGTGCACTCCATACCGAGCTTTTCACATATCTTTGGATATGCTTTCTGCCAATAATTTTCATATGGGTTACCAATAACCGCTTCTTTATCTGACAGCATTTCACAGACACCAACTTCCCAGTAGCCTACAGTTTTATTTTGACTGTTCGTAATCTCGCCTGTATAATCTGCCTGTTCTCCAATATATTGATATTTACCGTTTCCTTTTGAAACAAAAAAATGCGGTTGAGATAAGTACTTGTCTCCCATGAAACTAGCATTAGTAATGTTATAACAATAATCACTCGGAATAATACTTGTCTCATTCATTGAATACTTCTGTGCTACATCTTTTACTAATTCTATTCTTGAAAAGGTCTTATTCTTTGGATATGAAGATAAATAGCCCCTTAGTGTTTCTATTATTGTCATTTGTATTCCCCTTGGTTATCATATATTTTTATTACTGATTAAAACCAGCAATTATTACATTATAAGTGATCATATCAAATCAGTTCTCTCGATCCTGCACTCAACAAACTTGCAGGCATCCATTTTAGCCCTTTTCGTCATCTAATGTCATTTTACTTCACTTATAAATTATATCATAACTTTCCAATTTGTTGTACGTAATATTACAATGTTTTGTAAAAATACACAAATGTACAAAAATACGGATGAAATATTTTAGTTACTTCATCCGTTTCATAATATATTCATATACGTAAATCATCCCAATCTTTAATTTAAAAATAATATATTAGTCAAATAATATAAGCTTCTGTTGCCCGCTATGGATCAAGTCTATGAGAAATTGGGCATTTACTTTAGATTCATCGCAGCCAATTTTTTCATCATTAGAATTTAAAACATATTCCATCGCATCCTCTACCATATTTGATTCTATAATACGGATAATACAATTGATTCTATTACGTAACTGATGTATTTCCATGTCTTCGAAATATTTGTTATGAAAACAAAAAATGAAGTTATCCTTTGTATCTTGATTCTGTAATTTATCATAGTTATCGAGGATTTCCATTGTAAATGATCCCACAAACCAAGCTCCTGCTGAACGAATCATTTGTTCCATATCTGCATAACCATAAAGTTTTTTTAATATTGGTTTCATAAATTATTCCACCTTTCATTATTGATTAAATAAAGTATAACATCTACATATGGGTATGTCACGAACTATGGTAATGATCTCTAGCTTGGTTAACAGCCATAAACAGCTAGACAATGAATTGTTAATATCTTATGGATAAACAATATCATGCTAGGCGTTTTAGCAGAATCTATATGACTATTTTTATGGATATCTTTTTTAAATTGAAGAACTAACATTATGTCTTGAACATATCTTTTTGCTTTAGGACAAGTTGTCCTAAAGCTTTTAACAATTCCAATCATATTTGTCTAATTAAATTTTAAGCTACTTTGCAAAGTGTTTTATTCACTATATATTCCTTTTTTCCAGTCAAAGTATGCCATATCATGATTAACAGCTGATTTATAGTAATTATTTATTGTTGATGGTGCATTAAACAGCATACTGATTACATATCCTTCAATATTTGGCTTTTTAGATGTACTATTGTTAAAACTATCTAATAAATATTCTATACTAGAATAATCATTTTTCATGATTTTCATCTTCACAAATTCATAGGGATACTCCACACCTTTTATCATAACTTTATCTCTCTTAAAGCTAACAAACTCCGCCATAATATCAACAATTTCATCCAATTGTTGTATATCGTTACAATCTAATTTTAATATCAAATCAGCATATCCTATCTTTTGCTTGATTTCTTTCAGGTTGTGTTCATACAGATTTATTCCATCAATCGTATTAAATTCCATTCTGTCATTAGATTGATAGATTGGGTTTGTATTGATATTGTCAGTAGAATTATTATTAGTATTATTAGTTCCTCCATTTTCGCAGTTCTTAATCTGCATGTTATTGCAGTTCTTGATCTGTTCGTTTTTGCGGTTCTTGACCTGCACGTTTTTGCAGTTCTTAATCTGCACATTTATGCTGTTCTTAACCTGCATATTTTTGCTGTTCTTGAATTCTTCATTTATATTATTAATTTGAGTAGTCTCATTTACTTCCATCTGCGCATAATCAGAGTAATCCTTATCTATTCTAAAATTCTTTACATAAATTAAATTTGGTTTTCCAAGACCTTGTTGTTTTTTCTCAATTAAACCGATCCCCTTTTTAGTATCTAATTCAGACATTAAGTAAATAGCTTTGCGTTCTCCGCAATTCATGGTTTCCTTTACTTCTTCGATTGTGTATATAATGTATACTCGGTTATCCTTATCTACCCACCTATTTTTAATTGAAAGAGACATCCTATCTAATAAAATACTATATAAAATTTTTGAATCAGTGGATATATTACTAAAATAGTCATCAGTAAATAGCAGCTTAGGCACTCTATAAAAGCTAAACTGTTCAGCTTCTGATCCATAAAAATAATTCAATGTTATAATATTTTGCATTATTTATACCCCCATTACTGATTTGTCTGCTTCCAATTCTCCAAAAGCTTATAAATAATTTTTTCTATCTCTTTTGCACTGCATTCGTCCGGAAAATATTTTTTGCAATTCGTAGCAGAAATTGTAATCTTTATGTCTTTCACTTTTTGTTCCTTAATAATTAAAATCACTATATTCTGAGTCAACTTCCCCTCATCTGAGCACTTTCTAATTTTCATCGTCTGTTGATTAGAAGGATAGTTATGTGTCACTTGTATAGCATTTAGCACCCATTCCTGCTGAGTTACATCTAAATATGAAATGTTTACTGCAGGTATAAATGCTATATTCTTATTATCAACAAGCTTTAATATTTCAGGAAGAAGACATGTAAGACGTATGTATCTCTGTATTTGTCTCCCACTTTCTCCACTTTCTTCTCCTATTTTATCAGTAGAAGTTTTATTACCTTTACTACCTTGATGTTTCATTGCATCAAATTTCAGTTTAAACGCAAATGCTCTCTCACTATATAAAAGATTTTCTCTTTGGATATTAGCATCAACCATAGTTATAGTTGCTTCATCGTCTGACAGTTCTTTGATAATAATAGGCATTGTTTCTTTACCTACCACTTCACATGCATGCTTTCTTCTGTGCCCAGATATAAGTTCATAGCCGCCTTCTTTTCTGGATCTTGCTAATCCGGGAACTAAAACTCCATATTCCTTGATACTTTCAATCATTTCTTTCATCTTCTGATCATCCTCGACATGAAACGGATGATTTTTAAAAGCATGTAACTCAGAGATAGGCATATTAATTACTTTATCAGCCTTATCTATATTTTCACCAAACAGATCATCAAATCCCGCAATTTTAATTTTACTTGCACTGCTACTCTTCATTTTTCAGTACCTCGGTTGTTAAATAGTCATATGCTTTAGATGCTTTCCCTTTCGGATCATATGTAAAAACACTTAATCCTTCTGCGCTACTTTCGGCCACCCTAACAGAGAGTGGAATACTTTTTGAGAATATCTTTACTTTCTCGCCATAGGCTTCATTAAGATGATCTACTATATCTTTTGCATAATTTGTTCTTGCGTCCATCATAGTTACTAAAATGCCCTCGATTTTCAATTTAGAGTTTAGTTGTTTCTTTACTTTACCAATTGTTTGAATAAGTTGTTGAAGGCCTTTAATTGGCAAAAATGCAGCTTGTACAGGTATTAATATGCTATCCGCACATGCCAATGCATTAATTGTAATCATTCCCAAAGCCGGCATACAGTCTATTAATATATAATCATATTGATCTTTCACAATATCCATATATTCTTTCATTATCATTTCGCGCCTCATTGCGTTTATTATCGATATTTCTAATCCAGATAATTCAATGTTTGCTGGGAGCAAGTCAACATTTTCAGAATGATGTAATATTCCGTCTGTCGATGACACTTGAATATCATTGATTATATTACCCATAATCGTAGACATGGTAATAACTAAGTTATCAGGTTCATTATATCCCAAACTAGCTGTTAAGCTGCCCTGTGGATCAGCATCGATTAGTAGAACTTTCTTTCCCTTCTTTGCTAATCCAATGCCTAAATTCACGCATGTTGTTGTCTTACCCACTCCACCCTTTTGATTTGCAACTCCAATAACCTTACCCATGATTTTCTCCTCCGTCTATTCTTGTTTTATCTACCTCTAGATATACGCGATAGTGCTTGGATGTGCCTTTATTCTCATATGCCCTAGAGAATTCTAGTACACAAATTTGTTTACTTTCTGCAAGTATCTTCTTAGGCCAATTAATATCTTGAAGAGTCCCCTATAATCGCATATTTAACATATCATACCAACCACTTTCGTATACTCGGGATATCTAATTTTTACAGCTTCTATAAAATACCTAGCATATTCACAACAGAATAGATCGGAAACAGTATATTTTCTACTCTCGATATTCTTTTCATTTTCATTATTCAAATCATATAATGTGGGCATATCATCTGTATAAAGATTAAATGCCAGTCTGACAATATTTATGCTCCCACTTGTCAACCACCCCTCATTAATGCATTCTGTTTTTATTAATCCGCTCTCAAAGTCATAAATCCGATTAATATACATTCTTGTGTTTACCTCTATACCAAGGCAATAGCACAATGCCTTATGATATACATCTTGATGCCTGCACTTTAGAAGTGAATCAAGATAAAATTTTTTATGTTCCTTGTTACAAAAAATGATAGTTTGAATATCAAAGTCATTTCCTCTGATTTTAGCACTTAACGCTGTATTTGCTTGCATACCTTTTCCTCCTTGACTATCAGTGATAATATAAGTTGCTAATATGATTTGTTTGGGTGTGGTGTTTATTTATTATTTTGAATGTGAATAGAAGAATAATGATACGCCGGCAATTTACAGAATAAAAAAAACCGCCATATCTATGATGATATGACGGTTCTCTACATTTTCAGTTTTGCCCATTAATACATTCACTTACACAATTGGTGTAAAAGTGGTGTAATCCGGGGATACACTAACTCATAAACCCTGTATTTATAAGGGATTAATCGATTGTGTAAGGCATTAAAGCGATATGTCTTGATCTCTTGATTGCTACTGTTAATGCTCTCTGATGTTTCGCACAGTTGCCGGTAATTCTTCTAGGAAGAATCTTACCTCTCTCAGATATATACCTCTTTAATTTATTAAGATCCTTATAATCAATTCCTGTGTGATTTTTGTCAGCACAGAATACGCATACTTTCTTTCTTCTGCGTCCGAAGGTTTTTCTCTTCATTGGAGAATCGCCCTTATCATCTCTTCTGTTAAATGGCATGTCATGACCTCCTTATCCGATAATTATTCTATCTGATTATTATAATTCTAATTAAATGGTAATTCTTCGTCTATACCATCAGGAATGTTCATAAATCCATCCCCCATTGCTGAACTTGGCTCAGGTCTTGATTCTCTTTGATACCCACCTTGTTGGTGTCCAGCATCTTGGTTGTTACCCTTGCTTTCAGCAAATTCCACTTCCTCTACTACAACATCGGTAGTGTAAATCTTTTGACCGTCTTTATTCGTATAATTGCCTGTTTGAATTCTTCCTACAGCCACCATCTTCATGCCTTGCTTAAAATACTTTTCCACGAATTCTGCTTGCTTTCCAAAAGCAACGCAAGCAATAAAATCCGCTTCCTGTGTTTCACCGGCTCTTTTAAATCTGCGGTCTACAGCCAAGGTAAATCTTGCTACTGCAGTCGAGTTTTCCCCTTGTGAGTATCTCACTTCAGGATCTCTGGTCAAACGGCCTATTAACATAGCTTTATTCATAAGTAAATACCTCCCTTTTATCTCGCCTTAGGGTAGTATCAATATTTAGGCATCTTTTCTGATGCATAAATATCTGATTACATTTTCCATAATACGAATTCTCTGTTCGATTTCGTTCGGAACTGTAGAATCAGCTTCGAATTGGATGAAATAGTAAAAGCCTTCTTTCATTTTCTGAATTTCATAGGCTAATCTTTTCTTTCCCCAATCATCAACATTGGTTATTGTTCCACCGAATCTGGTAACAAGCTCTTTTACCGATTCCAATGCTGCTAATCTGACTTCATCTTCAACTTTTGCATTTACAACTAAGGCTAATTCATAATGATTCATAGTTGTGTTGCACCTCCTTCTGGTCTCTGGCCCTTTTCTAATATCATTTGAATGACGAAGTAATCAAATAATATTTAAAGAGCAAGGAATTTTTAGTATAACATATCACAAGTAACTATAATATCATAAACTACAGAATAATACAACCTTATTTTTTGCCAATAAATAAAATTTTTCTGAGTAAAATTGCAGTATATACTGATTACAGTCGCAAAATTCTATCTACATATTTGAGTCCTAACCCATATATTTAAGTAAGTTACTCGTATAAACTGCTACAATCCAAAAGCCTTTTTTGAAGTAAGGATAAGATATCCTCCGGCTCCATATCCTTTGCCATATTCACAAGTATGGTTACCGGGGGCAGATTTAAATACAGGTTCCTCCTTACCTGCCTTCTCTTTATGATTGAAAGCTTTGCAAGAAAGTTATCCATATTCTTAGGTATAATTGCAATTGCTTTTTTATTATTAATGGTTACGATTAATACTTCTTTCATGTCATCAAAGGAGATAAATCCCATTCCGCCTATAGAAGAATTATCGATTATTCCCTCCATGGAAATAGTAAGAAGTCTTTTTATTTTTGTAGCTTTTATAACTGCAACCATAAATCCGATTAAAAACAGGAAAGTGGAAATAATTCCTAGCAGTCGGTAACCCGTCTTTTGTTCCATGACACCAAATGAAATAATTGCTATGGATGCCAAAAGCATAAATAAATTTGCTAAAACTAAAGCAAATGCTTTATAATTTGCCTCCTCAATAATAATTTCCTCCACAGTGTACCCCCCTAACCACTCGTGCTAATTCACACTTCGCAAAATATTCAACTTAAATAAACGCAAATGTGAGCTGTTCTTCTGAAAATTTTTGGCGTTTTCAAAATTTCTTTCATACTTGAATAATTGTATCTGTTTTACTATTTTATTTCAAGTCAAAAATCTTATAAATTGGTAATTTCTTGGAAATGATTTACGAACGGCGATCGCTGTTTTCATACAATTACAATAAGAAAATAAACAGCGAAGATGCTTTTATCTTGCTTTCTTTATTCCATATCCAGATTTTTTTGTGGTAAATTTCAGTTTAACCAGCTAAACTTGCAAATAATTCTTGTAGCAAGCATATATTGATAATAAATTTATTAAGTGAAGGTACCTAATGGAAATATATGTAGTTCAAATAGAAGATAATATTTATACAATAGCTGATAGTCATGGTGTTTCGGTTTCTCAATTAATACAGGATAATGGACTTGAAAATCCATATAGCTTAGTTCCCGGTCAAACTATCGTCATTGTATATCCTAGCCTGACACATACAGTTGAAGAAGGAGAGTCATTAATTGATATTGCAAATATTTACAGTGTTACTATTATGCAGTTATTAAGAAATAATCCTTTTCTGTCGGGCAGGGACTATATTTACCCAGGTGATACAATAGTGATTAGTTATAACACGAATCAAAAATTAACAACAAATGGCTATGCTTATCCATATATTAATAAAAAGACGCTTATAAAAACTTTACCATACCTGACTTATCTTTCTATATTCAATTATCAATTTTCAGAAGCTGGTGAAATAATCAAGTATAGTGAGGATACGGAGATTATAAAATTGGCAAAAGATTATAGTGTTATTCCGCTTATGATGATCTCATCCCTATCGCCTCAAGGTAAGTCAAATGTTGAGTTGGATTATAGACTTTTACATACGAAAGAATATCACGAGAACATGATTGTGAATATTCTAAATACACTAAAATCATCTGGATATTATGGAATAAATATAATGATTAGTACTATAAATGAATCTAATCAGAGCCTTTATATTGATTTATTAACAGAAATATCATACTATTTAAACAAAGAAGGGTACTTATTTTATATTACTATAAATCCCGATTTAAAATATATTGATGATACGATAACATTTGAACAACTTGATTATTCACGTATTAGTCAGCTAGTAAATGGTATTATTTTTTTGCAGTATGTATGGGGAAATAATCCGGGACCGCCTTCACCAGTCAGCTCTATTAATTTACAAAGTGGTTTTTTAGATTATGTAGTTTCTGTGGCTCCACCGGAGAAGCTTGCTGTAGGAAAACCACTTATTGGTTACGATTGGCAACTTCCTTATAATCCTAATTCATATGCTTATTCTCTTACCTTAAATGCAGCCATAAGCTTAGCTCGTGATGCAGGTGCTATAATTTTGTTTAATGAAACTTCACAAACTCCATATTTTTTTTATAAAACCTCATATGCCGCTGAAGTAATTGAGCACATTGTATGGTTTATAGATGCTAGAAGTATTAATTCCTTAGATAAATTAGTTGCTGAATATAGTTTGGCAGGTTCTGGCATCTGGAATATCATGGTATACTATCAACAAATGTGGACATTGATTATTTCACAAAATGAAATAGTAAAAATTTTACCTGTAGCATAAATTTTCAACTTAGAAATAAGTATAATTTAAAGAATTACTGATAAAAGCGGGAATTAGAATAGCTTTATATTTTAATATTCTTTGCTGGATTTTTAGACGTATCAGACGTAAAAATAGAAGAAGTTATATTATTAATTACAAAAAATATTGGGAACCTATCAGAGAATACATTGTAGATTTCTTCTCTGCAGGTTCCCTTACTTCATTATGTTTCCATCACTCTTCTTGGGATTTTGCAAATGTAATTTTATAATTTTGTAAACAGTGTTGTATGATTTCAACGGCCTCCATTGGCCCACCAAATTCTTTTACAGCAGTTTCCTTATTCTCCAGCTCCTTATATACACTGAAGAAGTGTCTCATTTCGCTGAAAATATGTTGTGGCAGCTCATTGATATTGGTATACATATTATAAGCCGGGTCGCTGTAAGGGATTGCAATAATCTTTTCATCCCCCATCCCATTGTCAATCATGTACATTACACCAATCGGATAGCATCTCACTAAAGATAACGGCTCAATATCCTCAGAGCATAAAACCAAAACATCCAACGGGTCATTATCGTCTCCATAGGTTCTCGGTATAAATCCATAATTTGCAGGGTAATGAGTGGAGGTATGCAGGATACGGTCCAATATAATAAAACCTGTTTCCTTATCAAGTTCATATTTTTTCTTACTGCCTTTTGAAATTTCAATTACCGCTATAAAATCGGTGGGGTTAATTCTATCAGGATTAATATCGTGCCAGATATTACTCATTGTTATTTCCTCTTTTCACTTTTATTAGCCAATATAGCAAATCATTCTGTGTTTACTTATTATATAGCTATGATACAACAATATACTCCAGCTAATATCGTTTACGCTTTTATAGATAACCTATGCACATTTCTACTACTTCTTAACAAAACCCTGAACCCTAATTCAATAATTTATAAACAAGAATTATTAAATCTTCTTTTTCTTAAACAAAAGGATTGAAGTATACAAACATACTACTATAAGTAGTATTGTTATTACAAGCGGCTTGATTACTTCACTTGGACTTAGTGTGCCGGATAGCAGCTCTAAATTATGAGAAGACAAATATATCGGATTAAACTTTTGAGCCCAAGGGAATATATTAATCAGCAGTAAACTGCCCAAAGCTATTGCTGTCAAAATCAAGCCTCCAAAATTGCCCCCTGTCAATGCGCTGGAAAGAAATATCAAAGACAGAACAAACCCACCGAAAAGCCACAGACATAACAAGGAAAAGAATAAGTTTTTAACCGTTGAATTCTCAAATAGATAAGCAGTATATCCGTAATTTGTCAATGCCGAAATAAGATAACTAACTGTCCATAGCGCAAATGCAGCCACATATTTTGAGAGAATAACGGTATGTCTTGGAAGCCCCTTTGCCAAAATATTAACCAGGGTGCCCTTCGTCAATTCATTGGAAATTATACCACCGAAAACCAGTAGGATAACAATAAGTCCCATCTCATTTATGTTTTGAAAGAATTGGCTGTAAGCATCCATGGCGGTGGCTTCTGGGATAATAAGTTGTATCCCTTGTAGTTCCATACCCGACAGTATTTCCGGCGTAAGCTTTGCTAGGAGCGGGCTCATCATACCAAACAAAAAAAATACACATAGCATGATAAGCAACCGGTAAGTACGAATTTGCTCCATAAATTCCTTTTTTGTAAATGCTATAAAGCCTTTCATCCGACCACCTCCAAAAATACATTTTCAAGGGAGGGCTCCATAATTTCATAGCGCATAACCGGAATATTCTCCTTTATTAAGAACGCAAGTATCTCCATCCCAAATTTGTCTGCTTTGGTTAATTGAATATTAATACAATTTTCCACTACTGTTGTTTCCATAACAAATGGAAGCTTCTTTAGCTTTTCTTCTAATTCCTTCGTGTGCTTAAGGTTAGCGACTTCAATCTGCACAGTATCTTTTCTACGATTATTTTTTATTTCAGGTACTGTTCCCTGCAGGATTAGTTTTCCATTATCGAGCACTCCAATACTGTCACAAATTCGCTCTACATCGGACAGAATATGTGTGGAGAATACAATCGTTGTCTTTTCTCTTGCTACAGATAAGATGTCCAGAATTTCTTTTCTTCCGATGGGATCGAGCGCCGAGGTAGGCTCATCGCAAATTAATAGCTTAGGTTCATTTAATAACGCCTGCGCAATCCCCAGTCTCTGCTTCATTCCCCTTGAAAATCCACGAATTTTCCTATTTACTCCGTCTAATCCTACTAATGAAAGTAACTCTTCTGATTTCTTGTTAATTTGTTCTTTCTTTAACCCTGTAATCTCTCCGCATAATTTTAAGTATTCTTTTGGATTCATATATCCGTAGAATTCCGGTACATCGGGCAGATAACCGATATGCCGGTTAGTATTTGCATTACCATAGGTTACCTTTTCCCCAGATACATAAATTTCTCCCGCATTTGGCTGCAAAAACCCTAGAATCATTTTCATGGTGGTGGTTTTACCTGCGCCATTTTTTCCAATAAAACCAAATACAGAATGTTCCATTACTGAAAAGCTTAAATCCTGGATCACTTTCAATTCCCCAAACTGTTTATGAACCTCCTTAAGTTCCAGTATTTCCATTACTCTTCCCCTCTTCCGACCGTAAAATATAAAATCGGTCCGATGATCTGGACTGCAACAACAAGAATAACCCAAAGTATTCTGTTTCCAAACCGGTAATTCTTATGCTTTAGTACGTGAATCAGAGCTGTTACCATAAGGATCAACTCTACTAATAAAATTGGTACCAAAAAAGGTAGATATTCCATTAACTTTTCCATACTATTCCTCCATATTTTTGATTTATAGTTCGTTACTTTGTTCTTATCAATATTGTTGTTAACTAACATCATTGATTATTTTTTCTTATAATGTTTCAATTTTATAGCTTATAACTGCTATTTGATTGATTCTTTCAGTCTTTTTATAATTTGTTGGCCTCTTTCCTCTGTTTCTAGCTCTGCGAAAGCCGGGTTTAAAATAACAGCGTTAATTAAATCGTTATGGATGGCCAACTCATTTCTTGGTGGAAAGCTATCGACGTCTATCGAGGTTAAATATCCTTCCAGCGCATGAAAGAAATCATTTCCCTTCAACCGGATTTCCTGCTTTTCTATCTGTTTAAATAAATCAAGAAAGGCTTCTAATGCATCAAGTGCTTTTTCTTTTTCCCCAAGGGAGGCAAATACCCCCGCTGCCGAAAGGTGGATCTGTATGATTGCATAAGGCGACATCTGTTGCACTCCAAAAAGTTTACCTAATTCAAGAAATTTGCGGTAGCAATCTTCCATACGGACAGCATCTTTTGTGTACATTAAAAGAAAGTCTGAACAAGCACCAATCATAGTCATTAAATTAACAAATACGCTTCCTTGCAGTATTTCAATTGCTTTATCACCATCACCCTTCATCTGATATGCCTTTACCAATAAAGACTGCGCTGACATAAAAGGTTCATCAAAAGCTGTAAGCAAATCGATTACCTCCGCTGGTTGTTGAAGGGCAAGATAGCATACAGCCTGTAATTGAATGGCTTGCTTTGCTAAGTTTACATCATCCGATGCTTTTTCTACGCGGATAAAAATATCCAATGCTTCCTTTAATATATCTGTAATTTTTTCGGTATTTCCTGATAGGGCTGCATGATTTATCAATAATAATCCCATTTGGACTTGCAGACGCCAGCAGGAATAGTATTTTTTAATGTAATCTTGACATTCGCCGTATACCCGCTCGAAGGGGTCCTTTGCAAATGCATTGGCTAACCGTCTGTATAGCTTTCGGATATCCGCAGCTTCCATTTGGGGTTCATAACCGATTAGTTCATCGACACTAATGTTAAAATAGGCAGCTAAAACCGGTAGTAATAGAATGTCTGGATAACTCTGGCCGGATTCCCATTTTGAAACTGCCGGTTTTGATACGCCCATATGCTGTGCCAATTCTTCCTGAGTAAGCCCTTTCATTTTTCTCTTAGCTGCAATATTAAATCCAATTTGTATATTTCCCATACAAAGTCCTCATTTCCGGAATGGCCTATAATAATTATTATTTTTTTACTTCTGATATTATTTTAATTTATATTGTAAAAATTTACAATGGAGTTATAGTTAATTTCTATTAATTAAATTAACTTACAGTTAATTTAAGACTAATAAATTTTACTCCCTTCGCTTCTAATATAATTAAACAAGAGAATTGGCAATGAATATATAAAAGAGTCCAAAATCCAATTTTATAAGGATTTTGAACTCTGATTTATTACTTAAATAACATAGCAAATAAATTGACAATTGGTTTCCACAGTTTCGGATATTCCTGTAAAATTACGTTTTTTACATACTCTGAAGAGATATTACTGTTTTCTGCTGCAGCTATTGTTATGACTCCCTTTACTTTATCGCCAATTGCGATATGTCCATTCGCAATGCCACCTACCGCAATTCGGGATGCAATAGCAACTCCACCCAATGAATATATACCAATTGATACCCCACCAATGGAGAATATTCCGATTGCTACGCCACCTACTGCTAAAACTCCTGCAGCAACACCAGCAAAAACAATACCTCCTAAACCAAATGCAGCAAAAGCCAAAAGTCCTAACGCTAATGTACCAAATGCTAATACTCCCATTGATATAATACCAACGGAGATTACCCCGATCGCAATAGTTCCGATTGCAATAATCCCCTTCGCTTTATACAAACCCCAGCCAACATTGATATGTACTAATGGCATTCCAAATAGCTGTCGCTTGCTAACATATTCATAATGCATTCTAGGAATTGGATAAACATATTCTTTGGTTACTGCAGGCTCTGCTATTTCTGATTCTTGTTTTTCTTTAATCAAGCTGTCTAAAGATACCTCAAAATAGTCGCTGATTGCAACTAAATTATCCATATCTGGATTGGATACCCCAGCCTCCCATTTTTGTACTGCTTGCCTGGATACCCCGACAATTTCTGCCAGATTCTCTTGCGACATTTTATGTTCTTTTCTTAACTGAAATAGTTTCTCTTGAAATTTCATATTCATCACCTCGCTGAAAGAATAGCGCATTTATAAATCTACCTCTACCAACAACAGTATCTATTTTTGACAACTAACGGTTGCAATTACCATTTTACAGTAATTTAATAACATTTACTTATACTCTGTCGTATAATTTTTTATTAAAGTAGAATGCAAATCCTCCCAGTAATACAAACGAACCTGATTTAATAATCAGCACTGGTAATGTAACATCATATCCTGATAGTAGTTGGCATGCAGTTTGAGTAATCATCATAATTCCAACAATAATACAGGCTTTCAGTAATGACGCTAATATAACGATTCCTATTTTGTCATTTTTCTTAAGCAAATACAAGCATACTAAGCAAAGTGGTCCTATAATCCCCATATCAAGTACATATGTAATTTCTGTTGTATATACCTCTATGAGTGATAGTGATGTACCAGAAAAAATGGAAGGAATGATATCCGGCATCCACGCAGCGATTAACGCAATACCCGACATAATTAGAAAGATACTTATTCCTTTTGTTGATTTATAATTCAATTCTTCAATTTTTATTTCACGCATCGTAGCGAAGATTCCAAACAATGTACAAGTAAAAAGCGCGATATATAGCAAATGATATTGATTATAGGCTACTCCTAATGAAATATTTGCTGCGTAATAAAATGCTACCGCATACACAGACATAAGTTTTAATTTTGTCTTATTTGTAGATTTTTTATAATTATGCCAATATGTCCAAATAAATAAAGGTACTAAAACAAAAAGAATGGTAACATCAGTACCGATAAAGATTGCTGCCCTAAAATACGAATCAAATTTATAAATACCACTACCATAAATTTGCACTACATCTCCAAATTGGTTTGTTATTTCATAACTTTTTGAAAAATCTAAAGAGAGTATTCCTGTTACCGATATGATAATCAAGATTACAATTGTAAATATTGATAAAACACCTATCCTCTTTTTCATCCTGTTCCCCTTCATCTGTATAATTAAGATTATATGAATCAAACGAAACTAAACATTTAATCGTCGAAAGATTAACTATGTTATCTCGTAGTTGAAACTAGTCTATCACATTTGCAAAAGCTTATAAAGCGTTATTTTATCATTGTAGCAACTCTTGCAAGGTTCTTTTAATTTAGAATCTTTAATACTATTATTTAATTTTATAAATAAAGCTTTATTTTTTCTTTCTATATGCTATAATCAAAATAGGTTTTACGTTAAACCTTAGGGTAAAATTATTCGATAAGGTAGGTACTAACAATGTATCGATATTCCATACTAGAATACATCATACTCATTTTCTATACTGCCGGTAAATCCTTGCTAGATTTAGCCCCTTATATAATAATTGGTGTCATCGTAGGAGAAGTGTTGAAGCTCACCTCTTGGACCAAACTTATTTACAAGGGTGTTAACAGGTCGCCCATTTCGGCTATCCTCGTCGCCTCCATTCTTGGCATGGTGTCACCACTCTGTACTTATGGAACAGTACCTGTGGTGTTGCAGCTATTTAAGGCAAAGGTTCCTGTCTCTCCTCTAATAACTTTTTTATCCGTTTCGGCTATGATGAATCCTCAGCTTTTTATATATACCTGGGGTGGTCTTGGCCCAGAAATGGCGATTGCAAGAGCCGCCGCCGTCCTGATTTTTAGTTTGCTTTTGGGTCTTATTCTTTATCGCATCCCTCAGTCATGGATAATAAATCCTTCAACGCTCGCGGAAAATGGTTCGGGGCAGGAGATTTTGAACAGGGCAAAGAAACAATTTGCTTTAAAGAAATTTCTGAAAGAAGTATCAAACAGTTTAGTATTCGTAGGTTTTTACATAGTGATAGGTGTGCTTGCCAGCTCAGTCATCGACGTGCTCGTTCCAAAGTCATGGCTTAAAGCTGTTTTTCAGGGTAATGGATTTACCTCACTATTAATTTCCGCTCTGCTCGGTGTGCCTCTTTACGCCTGTGGCGGCGGGGTTATACCTATTGTCAGTGGATTTTTAGCCGGAGGAATGGGTAAGGGCGAGGCGCTTGCTTTTCTTTTTGTCGGTCCTGCCACACGCATTACGCCGCTGATGGCTTTGGCGGTTATATTAAGACCTGTCGTTATTGTGATCTATGTACTACTAGTAATTACTTATTCAATTCTTATTGGTACAGTTTATCATTAATAAAAAATCTATACATTATCAAATAGGGGGATATGAAAAATGAAATTATCACAAAAGCATTTAAAACTTATTATTGTGGGGGTAATATTATTCCTGATTGTCTTAGCAACTGGTATTTATTCCTTTCACCTGATTGACTTTAAACCAACCTATGAAGCCGAACCAAACTCTTCTAATAATTCCTCTGATGAACCAAACATCCGCAGTAACGATACTGAACCTGCAAATGGCTCCTTAAATAGTGGTCTCAAAAGCCTTACAAAAGACCAATCCGTTGTTTCTGTGGTACAGTCTTCTGTGGACAAAGCAGAAGATCTTGAATTTGAAGATATAAAGAATATGGTTACAAATGCAGTTACTATGGCAGGTGGCTTTGAAGATATGATTCATGACGGTATGACCGTTGTTATCAAGCCCAATCTTGTTACGCTGATTGACTATACGCTGCCCGGCTGGCAGGGAAGGCCACTTGAGCCTGAGGTAAATGGAACCACTACTGATTACCGAGTCACGAGGGCTATCGTTGAGTTGGTCAGGCAATATAATCCTAACGGTAGGGTCTATATAATGGAAGGCTCCTCTATGGATACCGAAGAATGTTTTCGCCAGCTTAATTATACCCCTGAATATATTCCCGGTGTTGATGAATTCATTTCAATTGAGGGTGATAGTGGTGAATGGAGAGATTATAATTCCGATAAGCTTACTAAAGTTACGGTAGATGATTATCTCGCCCAGAGTGAAATATATTTGAATAAAAGATATTATGAATCTGATGTCATAATCAGTGTACCTTGCCTAAAGACCCATTGGACAGAGGTAGTTTCCGGGTCTGTAAAAAACGTAGGAATAGGTGCTACCCCCGCTACCATTTATGGTACCGAACCCGGAAACCCTAACCGCGCAAATGTACTTAACCATGACAAAGTATGGCTCGATCAGTGGATTCACGACTTCTTTATGGCTAAACCAGTAGACTTTACCATCATTGATGGTCTGCAGGGAATACAAAACGGCCCTACACCTTGCTATGATCAGACGGGTACAATAGACATAGCCCAGGATCAGATGAACACCAGATTAATTGTTGCGAGCAAAGACTGCATTGCCGCAGATACAATAGAGTCCCTATTAATGGAATGGGACCCCGCAGCGGTAGGTTATTTGGGCTACCTCGAAAAGAGCGGAGCCGGCAACAGCAATATTTCAAAGATTCATGTGGTCGGTAAACGTGTAGACGAAGTAAGAATGGACTTTAAAGGCACAGCGCCGGAAGGAAAATTTACTGACCTCACAGCACCAAATATTGCTGTGAAAAGTTCTGAGATTACGGGTGACACTTTAAATATTGAATTAGAAGGCGATAGCAAAACTCAAAAGGTCGAAGTATATCTAGGCGGCGAATATATTGGAGTTGCTGCCCCTTCCAATCCATCCGACTTTATAATAAGTATACCAAATATTGATGAATCAAAGCTTACGAATGATATTACCCTACAGATCTATGACAAATATTTGAATTATACCGAGAAGCAGCTCAGAGTAATGAATGATAGTCAAGCAAACGTTAAAAATGAAATTTTTGAGATAGGGCAATATAATAATACTGCCTTCGAGGCACAGACACCCCCAGAAATAGATGGGATTGCAAGCGACGATTGTTGGAATAATGCCGATTGGAAGGATATCAATCATGCATGGGGAAATGCTACTACACTTCCTTCTGCTGATGATTTTACAGGCCGCTATAAGCTTAGTTGGACAGAAGACAAGCTTTATCTGTTAGCTGAGATTACCGATGATGTACTGATGGATTCACACTCTAATCCCCTGGTAAGCTATTGGGAGGATGATGCTCTTGAGGTTTTTATCGATGAGGATCACTCGGGCGGAGAACATACAAACAATTATAATGCTTTTGCATATCATGTAGCCTTAGATTATAATGTTGTTGATCTAATGAAGGCAGCTTCTGATAAGCCGGGTCTATTTAACGATAACATAAAATGCGTCCGTAAAGACGATGGCAACGTACATACTTGGGAGCTTGCCTTAAATATCTATAACGACAATTATATCGACAGCACAGCGAATAACATCCCGGTATCCTTAACTGCCGGTAAGGTAATGGGCTTCGCGCTTGCATATGGTGACAGCGATAATGTAACAAGGGAAAATTTTATCGGTTCGCTGCCACTCCCAGCCGGGCAGGATTACGGTTGGCGTAACGCAGATGTGTTTACGACCCTGTCTCTTGTAAAATGATAATTCTAAGTCAGTAGCATATTAAGAATTTATTACATATGGGGCATCAGAAAGGCAAGGGTTAATATCCCTGCCTCAGTAGTAATCAGTAAATCAAATAGGAAAAGCATATCAGCTTTTCCCCTTTACTCTGACAAATGCAATTACAATTACAATACCTAGCGATATCAGAATCGCACCAATTATGTAATTTAACGTTAATTTCTCATGAAGTAATAAAACTCCCAGTACAGCTGAAGTTAATGGTTGTAATGGATAAAGCATGGAACATGTACTGGCATCAATCATCGACAAGCTTTTATTCCATAGAGTATGTGCTACCGCTGTGCATATAACTGCCAAATATATCGTTGCTAAAACGGAAGTTAATGTAAAGGTGCAGGGTTTATACTGTAATTCGATAATAGAAGCTGGCAAGGTAAAAGCAATAGCCACAAGCATACTATAAAATGCAATCAGAATAGGATCATATTCTCCAGATATTTTACGTATAACTATAGTTGCAGTTGACCAAAACAATACAGATCCAATCGTTGCAAATATTCCGAGAATATTGATGTCTCCACTACTTTGGCCTAAAATAATGTAAACACCAAGAATTGAAATACCAATACTCATTATTTTATTTGCTGTTAGTTTTTCTCGCAGAAATATTGCCGCCAAAATTGAAATTGAAATTGGGTTTAGTGCATTAAGTACTGATGATAACGATGCATCCATCAAACTTGTTCCAATCAGCAGAAATGTTATTGAAACAGAGTACCCTAATAATCCAATAGCAATAAAATACTTGATATGTTTCTTTTTAATTTTTTTGAAGCCTACCTTTTTCACAAATACATAGAGGAAAGCTACAGAAATTAAATAACGTAATAATAATAATGTGATTGGGGGAATTGTAGCGAGTGCAAACTTGCTTATCACATAGAGGCTACCCCAGATAAGAAACACCAATACCAAATACAGATAACCTATTTTGCTTTTCATACTTCTTTTTCTTCTCTCTTATGTATTCATTAATAGTATGTAATTGAGTCCTTTTTTAATTATAGCAAATAATGACGGGCTATTCAATATATTTGGTAGCAATCTATGGATTGCGTTTGTAAAATACAACGTTATTGCTACGCAAAGCATGGTTGCTATGGAAATCGGAATTACCTTGATTGCTGATTCCTGCGTCGATGATGAAACACATATCTCTTACTAGCCAACCTGTATGAGGATGGATGTGGTAAATACAATTATAAATCCTTTCAAAATATTGAGTTGAGTTTCATCTGAAACGAATAAATAATGTTACATGGCAGTATTAAATAGATGACCAAATCCGTCAGTATTGTAGTTCCCGCCTGCGGCAGGATATTTAGTTTACGTAATATTACACCTGTTGCAACCAGCAAAAACAAAGTCCCCTGCAATGAAAGTATACTGCCTAAATCCATGATTTTTTTCCTCTCTGCTAGGCTGTTATTACTTAATCTGCATACCAATCTTTAACAAACGAAACATTCTATCGGCAGCTCCTACATACAACTCTTCTGCACGATCCAATGCTTCCTTAATGTCCATAGCGCCATTAATGGTTGGAATAATACTATCCACACCGTATTCAAAGATTTTAGTGGCACCATCTCCCATACCACCTACGACAGCAATTACCGGAATACCTTTTTGTTTACAGCGCATACCAATGCCACTGGGAACCTTGCCAAATGTAGACTGCCAGTCAATACGTCCTTCACCGGTAGTTACCAAATCAACACCCTCTAACAAGGAGTTAAAATCAATTATATCCAATATGGTTTCAATACCGGATTTTAAATTTGCTTTTAAAAATACGCATAGTGCGGCTCCCAGACCGCCTGCTGCTCCAGCTCCCGGGATTTTATCTACATTCACTCCGGTCTTATTTAAGATAATAGCGGCGTATTGTTTCATTCCAGCTTCCAGCTCATCTAGAATCTCCGGTGTACCGCCCTTTTGTTTTCCGAAGGTATATGTGGCACCGTCTGGACCGGTAAGCGGATTATTAACGTCGCACATAATGGTAAATGCAGTCTCAGCAATTGCGGGATGGATTCCACTTATGTCAATATCTTTTACTTTTTGTAAATCAGAGCCAATTCCGGTAAGTACATGACCATTTGCGTCCAAAAAACGTATGCCCAGAGCACTCATGGCACCCATACCACCATCATTAGTCGCACTGCCTCCGATTGCAATAGATATTTTGCGATATCCACTATCTAATGCGTCTTTAATCAATTCTCCAGTTCCGTAGGTAGTGGTATTTAATGGATTTCTCATGTCGGCAGGAACCATAGGGAGTCCGGAAGCTGCAGCCATCTCAATAATCGCAGAATCCCCATTAAACTCACCGTAGTGAGCCTCGGCTGCTTCCATCAAAGGCCCATGAATCTTTACCCTCCTGATATTACCCTTGGTTACTGAAATAACTGCATCTACCGTTCCTTCACCGCCGTCAGCGATAGGAACCCCCAAAGTATCACACTCAGGGAATACCTTATTGGCAGCTTCAGTCAATAAATCAATAATTTTCTCTGAAGATAACGTCCCTTTAAATGAATCTGATGCAAATAAAAGCTTCATATATTTCCTCCGTCGTGTTTTGATTGTTTGTGCTGCATATAGTTATCCATTGCATTTGCAACCACTTTAGAATAAGCAGTCGCTTCTACCACTGTTTTGGCTCCAAGCACTACATCACCTGAAGCAAAGATACCATCGCAGGTAGTCTTTCCATTTTCATCTGTTAAAAGCAACCCCTTCTTGGACGATTGCAACCCTTCTGTAGTATTCACCAGCTTGCTCTTATAGCCAAAGAATTACCTTAATCGTAAACATCCAGATTAGCTAGATAATCAATAGCAAAATGTACGTTCCCAGCGACTCACCCTTTATTCCAAGAGTCTTAGGTTTTCAGACACCCGTTCCAATAAAGATACTTTCATATCCGTCCCGAAACAGATCTTTAATCTCCAACGCTGTACCAATGGTAGCGCAAATTAAAGACATAGGGTAATCTCTTTTCTTTTAACCGTCTGAGCCGAAAAGAATATGACATAAAAATGCCTCAAATCCCCAGCTTATAAAGATTTGAAGCACTTTTATGTGATGGCGGCAGCCAGATTTGAACTGGTGATCAAGGTGTTGAAAACCAGTGTGCAGATACCATAAATTCCAGATGTCGCAGCCTTATGTAAATAGCAATAGTTTACCTGATAAGAATTACCTGTCATCAGTTGATGTCAAAAACTTAATCAATAGGTATTTCTTCATCGTCTCTGTATTTAGTCATATTAATTCCGAAGAACGCGAAAATTAAATTGGTAATAGGGATAAGGAAATTTAAGAAGCAGAAAGGTAAAAATACTAACGGAGCAATGCCAAACATACTGCTGACATAAAGGGCGTTTACTCCATACGGAACTGTCGGCCCTAACATGCTACTGAAGTCTTCAAATGCTCTGGATAAGTTTTCTGGTTTTAATCTCCATTTTCTATATACAGGTAATAACAAAGTTCCCGTCATAACAGATGAGAATGTCATTGTACCACCGGTAAATAAGAAGCATAAAACAACCACAAGAGTAGTTACAGTAAGTCCAAATACAGATTTGATTTTGGCTGTCAATGGTTCAATTATTGCGTCAAGAATACCTGCCTTTCGTAGAATTCCAGAATAACCGAAGGCTGCCAGCATTACAATTACAGTATCACTCATACTTAAAACACCGCCACGGTTTAATATGGTATCCAAAAACTTATCGCCACTTTCAATTGTAAATCCTTCATACATAGCTTTTAGCATAAAATTGAGAGTCTGTCCCTGGTAAAGTATTGCAACAACAATACCGCTGAGACCGCCAATCAAAATGGACGTCAAAGATGGCTTCTTGAAAAACAATAAAATCAAAAGAATAATAATGGGAATAAATGGTATAAATCCCATATTAAAATTTTTACCCATGGAATCAATTACACTGTCTATCTTGGTATAATCCAGATCTGCACTTACATATCTAAATCCGTAAACTGTATAAAAAATAATTGCAAGTACGAATCCTGGTATGGCGGTCGGAAGCATATGCTTGATGTGTGTCATTAATGGTATTTTCACAACTGCAGATGCAACTATAGTACAGTCAGATAATGGGGACATTTTTGAGCCAAAAAATGCTCCACTTACCACAGCGCCGGCAACAACTCCCGGATTCATACCCATGCCCATTCCTACACCTACCATAGCAAGACCAGTTGTACCGATAGTCCCCCATGAAGTACCCGCTACCATTGCAGTAAAAAAACATAAAACCATCGTAACCGGTAAGAAAACCTGCGGATTAATTATTTTTAAGCCGTAATATATAATTGCTGGAACAGTACCAGATGCAATCAATGTGGCAATCATGCCACCAACTACAAACATAATCATACATGGTTGCAGAGCTGATTTCATCATTTCTATTGCACTATCTTCCAAGTCTTTATATTTATGACCCAGATAGAGACCAATTCCTAATACTATTAGCCATGCGATTATAAACAATAGTGCCAAAGAGCCCTTAAAAACTACTGTACCAACTAATATAAATACTATAGAACCAATCATTGTTGCTAATGCTAAAAGTAAAGTTGGCTTTTTAATTACTTTTTCTTCTTTAGCTTTCATATCACACACTCCTATTACTAATATTCTTATTTGATTTTATTGAGTAACCTAAAATGGATCATATGTTGCAAATTGATATCAGATACACTCTCCAGCCTTAAACGAAATGAAAATGTAGCAGATATAAAAAATCTAATAAGAAAAAGACAAGCATGGATACAATGCTTCAAATCATTTAGTGGAAAGGTTACCAATAGCAGTTTTGATATTGGAAATATGTACTTCCATTGCTTCTGCTGCCTCTTCAACATTTCTTGTTCCCAATGCATGGAATATCTTTTTCATTTCAATCTGTGTAGATTCTTTTCTATCTTTCCATTTTATATTTGCTCTTTTGATTCGCTGGATTTCCGGTAAATAACGATTGATAATTTCTGGTATTAAGCTATTTCCGCAGAGTTCATAAATTGTATTATGGAGATGTGCATCGACAACAGATATATATAGGCTTTTCTCCGGTGAATCTTTATCTAAAGACTCCATATGGTTAAACATCGTTTGCAAATCAGCTATTTGCTCGTTGGTTATCTTTAATGCAGCTATTTTTACAGCATATATTTCCAAAAACAATCGAATGTCGCAAATATTCTGTGCCTTTTTAATTGATAAATGACTTACAAAAGTTCCGCTTTGTGGAATAACCGTTACCATACCTTCACGCTCTAAACGTACAATTGCATTATGTATAGGAGTCCGACTCACACCGTATTCCTCCGCTAATTTACCTTCAGAAAGTTTTTCTCCAGGTTCATAATGTAATTGAATAATATTATCAAGTAATTTTTCATATATATAATCGCCTATTGTCTTTCTTTCAAACATGCTAATCGCTCCTCTTTCGTTTTATACTATTCTACCATATCAACTCAAAGTTGTTTAGCACTATTTAAAATTATAATAAATAGAGATATTTTTTTGCAAACGATTATATGATACATTATGCTTGATTCAAAACAAAACTTCCTGATTCGATTTGCCGAGTCCTTAATATTGAATTTTTTTTCCGAGTATCGACCCCCTTCCCCTCGCAGCTAATAAAATAGTTGATTTGTAATATTACTTTTTATATTGTCTCTTACTAGGTAAGTCTTCACTCCTTTCTAGTATTTGATAGGATAGCTACTCGTAGATTCATGACGTTTGTGCCTGTATGTCCAGTAGCAATATCATCGTTAAGTAAATGTAGTACTTCGGAAGAATTATGTTTCTGAAGCTCATTATTAAGATTAATACCAAGTGCCATTATCCTTTTCATTGTTTGTGAATCTATAATCCCACCTGCAATCTGACATGGACCATCAGTTCCGTCAGTATCCATACTGAGAAAAGCAACGCCTTCTGTAGTTCTTAGTTTGTTGGCAAAAGCCAAAGCCGTTTCCTGATTGGGACCACCCATTCCATGCTCACCACTGATAGTTACAGTTGTTTCTCCACCAGATATCAGTGCGCAGGGAGTGGCAAACGGCCGACCATATTTTACAATTTCATTCACTATTCCTGCTAGAACAATACCAACGTCACGTGCTTCACCTTCCATTATTGTTGATAAAATATATGGGGTATATCCCAGCTCAGCTGCCTTTTCAGCTGCAGCAGTACATGCCGAAGGAGGATCTCCAACACTAAATAAAACATGTTTCATACCATCAAGGGTTTTAAGCGTTTCTTCTTCTGGGTGCTGAAGGCCAAATAATAATCGCTGCTGTATTGCACTGCTGACTTTATCCCAAAGGTTATATGACTTTAATACAGAAATCGCATCTTGAAACGTTGTTGGGTCAGGTAAACACATATCTGGCCATGGCATATCAGGTGGGGCTGTATCTAGAGTTAATGTTATAACTGTTGCCGGTTGACCATATTGAACAACTCTTCCGCCTTTAATCATACATAAATGTTTACGGACTGCATTGACTTTTCCGATTTCTGCGCCACATTTTAACAGCATTTTATTAGTTTCCTGCAAATCAGAGATGGATATTCCTTCTGCAGGTTTGTTCACTAATGCAGAAGATCCTCCGGTTATTGCCGCGAATACGATATCACCTTCCTTGGCTTTTTGTAAAATGTTTAAAATCATATCAGCACCGATTATACTTCTTTCGTCTGGTATGGGATGGCTGGATTCAAATACTTCAATATTGTTTAATAGGCGCTTTTCCCCTTCTTTTACGATGACGACTCCTTCTTTTATTTGTTTTCCAAGAATCTCATCTAATGCCTTTGCAATTGGGAAAGAACCTTTTCCTACCCCAACAAAATAAATGTTATTGATGCCTTTCCATGGATAAGTGGATTCACCTATTAATAAAGCGTCCTCTGTATTGTGAATCAGTTCTTTTGTAGATTGATAAGGAATTACTTTTAATATTCCAGATTCTACTATTTGCAATAAGTCATCACGTAATTTTACGTCACCATGGGATAAGAGCTGTTCTTTATTATCGTAAATCGAATTGCTATTCATATTCAATCCTCCTTATTTATTAAGCAGTTTCCCGCATTGCTTGATGCGTATGTATCTAATAATAGATGTTTAATCTATAATTACCTTCAAACTAATATTCTAGAATGTCAGTTTAATTAAATAGAATCTTTCCAACTTTTAAGATTCTATTGTTTTATTTACATTATTTGTTTATTAATACTTTTTTCCAGTAAAATTCGTTATTAAAAATTATAAACTTCAAATAAGTTCCTGCTCGATTGCCAGAAGCCTATTATATTTTGCGTTACGTTCTCCTCTTCCAGGTGTTCCCAGTTTCATCTGCTTGGCTCCAATTCCAACTGCCAAATCCGCTTGAAATTCATCATTTGTCTCGCCTGATCTTAATGAAGCCGTAATATCATATTTGTGTTCTTTTGCATACAATGCAGCCTGTATTGCTTCTGTCACTGTGCCAATTTGATTAATTTTAAAAAGTAGTGTGTTTGCACTATCATGCTCGATTCCCAATTTTAAACGCTCTATATTGGTTACGAATAAATCATCTCCAACAATCTGTACTCCCGGTACAGCTTTTTTCAATGCCGCAAATCCTTTGAAATCATCTTGCTCAAATCCATCCTCAATATAGATCAAGGGATATGTTTTACATAGATTTACATAATATTGAATCAGTTCTTCTTTTTCCATTTTTTGTGATTTCATATTGTAAATATGATTTTTATAATCATATAATTCACTTGCTGCTACATCCAAACCCAAAAAAGCTTGTTTTTCGCATCCTGCCTCTCTTGCTATCTGAAGCATAATGTCAAATGCTTCTTGTGAAGAACTTAAAGGAGCAGCTAATGCCCCACCATCTTCCAGCAAGCCACCAAAACGTTTACTAAACAGTTTTTCCATCAGATAACGTATATCGCATAAAGCCTCTAATGATTCTGAAAATGTTGAAAAACCATTTAAAATTAATATATAATCCTCAAACTCTAACCCGGAAGGTGAAAAAGCTCCACCAGAAATTACAGTAGATGCGATATCCGGAAGTTTTCTAGCGCCTAAACCACCAATATAACGATATACAGGTATATTTGCTGCTAATGCCCCAGCTTTGGCAGCAGCTATAGAAGTAGCCAAAATGCTATTGCCACCCAAACGTTCCTTATTCTTAGTTCCATCTAAATGAATTAAGGTTTCATCTATTAATTTTTGATTCATTACATCAAGGCCAATCAAAGCATCATTAATTTCTGTATTTATAATATCTACTGCCTTTTTTGTACCAAAACCATGATAACGCTGGCCTCCGTCATAAAGTTCATGCGCTTCATATTTACCTTTTGAAGTTCCACTTGGCGCTGATGCCAATACTCTTATACCCCTATTCGTAGTAAGCTGTACTTCTACTGTTGGTTTTCTTTTAGAATTCAAGATCTCAATTGCTAATATCTTTTTAATTACATGCTCCATTTACTTTCCCTCCACTATTGGAATTCTAGCATGTTAGTTTGTACTATACAATATACAATGTAGATAAACATTGAATTTATTTTTGGTTATATTGAACAAAATTACTAACTTCTAGACTGCATTTCAGCCGCCTATCCGGTACACGCTTAGTAAACATTATCCTTTGATTATGGTTTTACCGTCTGAAACAGTCTTAATAATGTAATAGTATGAACTTAAAACTGTTATAGAAGAATATATAGATTAATACAATAACAAACGATTTCAGAAACGATTACAATGTATAACACCAATTGTAAACGCTATTATAATAGTTAACCACTTTCAACCGATTCGCTAGCGAATTATTTTACCACCTTGAAATAAATATCTTGTAAGATTTAAGTGTACTAAATATTCTTACAAGGAGATGAAAGG
>Ga0123338_10000604_pt1 | contig 36365 bp, 31 predicted proteins | sample grotaG_FD_89793 | JGI IMG/M metagenome (GOLD analysis project Ga0123338, IMG submission 89793) | Glacier valley bacterial and archeal communities from Borup Fiord, Nunavut, Canada, to study Microbial Dark Matter (Phase II) -... | ecosystem: Environmental > Aquatic > Freshwater > Ice > Glacier ...
CCAGTCAGCTTACCTTTTCCGGACCACACGGACTGATCGCAAGCCAAGCCGTGAGCTTTGCCGGGGAAATTCGGTTTGTAAGTGCGCTGATCGATGCCAACACAGTTTTGCTGAATGCCCCCTTCAGCATGACACCACCTGCCGGTGGGCTGCTGTCGCCTACGGTGACTTATTTTCCCGCGACTAACCTGCCGAGCGTGAGTGTGTTTGATTACTGGAGCCCCAGTGCCGCGCTGCAAAGGATTCTGTGCGGCTCCGTGGTGGATCAATTCACGGTGGATGTGAATGGCGATTTTCATGAATTCGCTTTTAAAGGCGCCGCACGAGACATCCTGGACAGCGCCAGCTTCAATGCCGGCGATGGCGAACTGGTTACGTTTCCCGTTGAACCCGCTTTGGCAACATTTCAGCAATCGGCAGTCCCTGGAAATTTAGGGCAGGCTTGGATCGGCAGTACGGCGACGAAATTCCTGACTCTTACGGAAGCAGCTTTGTCAGTGGGCAATGATCTGGACGCGACCGTAAGGGAATTTGGGACAAGATTGCCCACCAGTGTTTCGCCCGGACAGAGAAGTGTGAAGCTGGACTTCACCATTTACGAGCAGACAGATGCGGCCACGACGGAGCTTTACCAAGCGGCCCGCCAACAATCGCCGATCGAAGTGATGCTGCAGCTTGGGATGTCACAAAGACAGCTGTTCGGCGTGTATTTGAAGAACGTGACGCCTGTAGTGCCATCGTTTCAAGACGCGCAACGGAGACTCCAATGGCAGTTTAAAGAGAACCGGGCGCAGGGCAGCGTGGATGACGAAATTGTGGTGGCATTTGCCTGATATGGAATATCAAAGCACAGTGACTGTGGCGTCAAGAGTTCTTGAGGGTGTGAGTTTTGAGATTGCGCGGATGGCGTTTAACCGCCGCATGCAACTAATGCGGCAGGTGCGTGAACTGGCACGGAATCTGGAGTTTCTACGCGCTGGTGAATCAGATGCGGAACGGATGGACGCGCATATTCTAAATGCTGAAATTGAGCGCGCGTATATTACGTGGGGTGTTGTGGGTGTGAGTGGACTACTAATCGACGGTGAAGCTGCGACGCCGGCCAGCTTGCTTGAAAAAGGACCGGAGCAATTAGTCCACGAAGCGATTGGGGCGGTTCGGGCGGAGTGCAGCCTGACGGACGAAGAAAGAAAAAACTAGCAGTCGCTTTCCATTTTCACATTGCCGCGCCGCGCGGTTGGGATTGCGACGAATGCCGTAAACAACGTCTGGAAATCAAGCGGCGATGTGGCTGGGTTCCAGCGGCTCAGTTGACGGAAGCTCGGCCGGTGTGGGTCCGAGGGTCTGTGGGGACGGAACGTTGCCCGAAGTCCGTAGTGACCGCCCAGAGTCTGGAGTGGCTGGAGGAGTTTGCCGCGTGGCGGGGCGGATATTTATCCCAAGAAAGTCTTACGGCGCGCCAGATTCAAGCTTTCCAACTATTAGAAGACGAAGTGATGGGTGAGGCCCACAATGCAAAACAAACTTCTGAAACACATTTTTCGCGTGAGCACGAGGGCCGGTTCCGGGACTAACAGTGGACTGTCACATTTGGAGAATTCCTTCCCGATATCGGGCCTTGGTGGTACCGCGCAGGAAGACCTTGCCACACCAACCGACGCTTTTGCGTCTTTACTGATGCACAACGCCGGAACGGCCAGCCAGACCGACCAGCTAGACCCGCAGGCCAACGGTCTTGGTTCCAACAGCAAGGTTGTGGACGTATTCAGCGAACTGACAAAGAACCTTGATAAGTTACGCGCCGTTAGTGAGGCCCAAACATCCGTGTTAAGCGCGAACACAGAGGCACTTACAACAAACACTGCTTCCAAGGTGGCAAGCCAGGCATTGGCCACCGTTGGCAAAGCGGCCGGCGGCTTCTTTGGAGGCCTGACAGCACTCCCGATTGTGTCGGAATTAATGAAGCTATTTGGCGGTGGCGGCTCCGCAGCCTCGCCGCCACCGCTTGAAAAGTATCGGCCTCCTGCCCCCGTCCGGTTTGACCCTGTTCTAGGAAATCAAGGCGGTACACAGACGATAGAGGGCGCGGGTTTTGACCAGTATGGCTATCCGCGACCAACTTCGTCCGCCTTGCCGCAAGTTCCTTCATATTCTTCCCTGCTTGCTAGCGCGCCCAATGCAAATTCCCCCGCAGCAAGGGGTCAAGGCGGCACTTCTTCCGACCAAACTGGGGGCGGAGCCGGCCCAACTGTTGATGGACTGAGCGCAAGCCGACCCGCTACCCACGTGACGGTGAATGTACAGGCAATGGACAGCCGCTCGTTCCTTGACCGAAGCCACGATATTGCCCAAGCCGTACGCGAGGCAATGTTAAATATGCATGCCATCAACGACGTGGTGAACGACTTGTAGTTATGTTTACTTTTCCTCCAACTCTATTGGCTCCGTTGTTTCAATACCCAACGATCCGACAAACCCGTTTCACCACTCAGGTGCTGGCGTTTATGGGCGGCAGCGAACAGCGCTATCCATTGGCCAGCGCGGCCCTGCGTCGCTGGGAGGTGCGGCCAACCTTCCTGAAGGATGCGGCCATAAACGAACTCATGGCGTTCTTTGAACTTGTAGGCGGGTCGGCGCGTTCGTTTGGCTTTACCGATCCGTGGGATGGCACATCTTACCCTTTCTGCTATTTCGAGAATGATCGTCTTGAGCATCATGTGGCCGGTGAAGGCCGGAACTCCGTGGCGTTTGCACTCCTCGAAGGGCGTAACTAAGCCTGATGCTCTTATATCCTCAACTTGTCAGTGGCGCGGTGGCCCAATTTCCTCTTCGCCGAAGCTATTCATGGGCCCATGTTACGAACCTGCAAGAGGATGGGTCACGGTACTCTGAGTCCGCGACAGAGAACCCGTTCTTCACGTGGCAGTTACGTTACGATCATCTGACTCTGGCAGAGGCGGAGGCACTGAAAGCCTTTTTTGAATCCACACGGGGAAGATTGGGAACTTTTACGTTTCTCGATCCGGCTGGGAATTTGCTGGCATGGAGCGAAGATCTCAGTAAACCTTTTTGGGAAAGCTCTGCTGGCTTGGCACATTCGGAGTTTGATTCGGAATCGGGGCCGTCGTTTGATTTAAGTTCGGCAGGTTCAGCGACATTGTCACAGACAGTACCCTGCCCCGCAACCGCCCTGCTGTGCTGGAGCATGTTAGCCCGAGCTAACCAACCAAACGGAATGCAATTGGCGCTTTGGGATGCGAGCGGCCGGGTTGAGCAGACTTTCTCAATAGATGGCCAATGGCGACGCATCTTTGTCACTCAGCAAGGGACCGGAGCGAGCCTGAACAAAACTGTGGAAGTCTCCCTTCTGGCAGGATCTCAAGCGCAGGTGGCGCACCTGTGTTTAAGTGCGCAGCCCGCCCCGGGGGCGTACGCGGCAACCTCGCAACTTGGGGGAATCTATCCAAATGCCCGGTTTGACCAAGATGCCCTATTAGTAATAGCGTCGGGCCCGAATGACTTCTCCTGCGCGGTTCAACTTACCACGCGGCTTTCCTAATTATGCCCACTCTGCTACAGCTAAAAGAAGCTGAATCAACGCTTACCCCGCTGCTGCTCTTCGATTGCACCTTCTTCGATTTGAGCAAGACTTATTGGTGCACTCAGAGCATCACCGTCGCTGGCGTTGTCTACGAACCTCGCATCTGCCGAAACAATCTGTTTGAGGTCCAGACGGCGAGCGATCAGGGGGTAGACACTATCCCAAAATTGACGCTGGAACTGGCAAACGCGGATTCCGTCTGCTCTGAGCTGGAGCGCGCCAAAGGCTTTAAAGGTGCCAGACTTACTTGTTCCTTTGTCTTTTATGATCTTTTGAATCAGACGATCGGGGCGAACCCGGTGATCCTGTTTCAAGGGATTTTCAACTCACCGGAAACCATCACCGAAGCAACCCTACGGGTGACAGCTATCAACCGGCTATCCGCGCAAAGGGTGGTGCTACCCTCCATCAGAGTCCAACGAAGGTGTGCGTGGGATTTCCCGACCAACGACCTTCAACGCGCCGAAGCTGTGGCGGGGGGAGTGAAGGGCCACTTCTCGCGGTTCTATGGTTGCGGTTACTCGGCCGACCAGCCGGGGGGAGTTGGCAACCTTAGTGGTTCGGGGTGCTTCACGACATGCTCTTTCACTCGCCAGGATTGCGAGGCGAGAGGAATGTTCAAGAGCGATTCGCGCGGGAGCGCTACAGCACGATTCAGCGGGGTTGAGTTTGTGCCTTCCACCATTACTGTTCGAAGCGCCGGCGAGAAGGGATCGCACCTTTCGCCTGTAAGTTTGAACGAAGCCCGCTATAACGATTTTATTCCACTTGTGTATGGAACCGCCTGGTACACGCCCAGCATTGTGTTTGCACGGAACGACGGTAACCTGACACGGCTGGAAGTACTGCTGGGTGTGGGCGAGATGACAGCACTTCACAAAGTGCTGGTCAGCGATATAGAGATTCCGCTGGGGCAATCCGGTTTGAATATGACGGGCACCGGTTGGTTCAACTTGGTGACTCTCGGCACGAGGAATGGAAATTTCAACCGCGACTTCACAGATAAGGCGGGGGTGCCTTTAGGTGACCCATACGGTGGACTTGCGGTCCTTTCTGTAGTGGTACCAAACCGGATTAACGATGGCAAATCGCTGCCCGAACTTAAGGTGCTGGCCGACGGATTGAAGTTAGCCCATTACGATGTGAACGGCGCGCCGCTGTCAAGTGCATTCACCAATAACCCAGCCTGGATTGTGCTGGATGTTTTGCTCCGGAACGGTTGGAATGCCAACGAGATCGACCTGGGCACCTTTGCAAATTCCGCGAACTATTGTGACCAACAGATTGATGCGAAGGACCTTCATGGCAATCCGGTGCAGATTTCCCGGTTCCAATGCAATCTGGTATTGAAAAGCCGCAGAAGCGCCGGCGATGTTCTACGCGGCATTCGCAACGCCTCGCGATTGTTTCTAACGTTTGGCGTTGGAGGCTTACTGCAGCTACGCGTGGAAAACACAGTGGCCGCGCAGCAATCCGCGAAGGCGCCGCTTTCAAATGCGACCGAGCAACTGAACGCCGGTTGGCCAATTTATGAATTTGGTGACGGAACGCAAGGAACTTCGGGGATTCTAAGGAACTCTGACGGCACTTCGACGCTACGACTTACCAGCCGTGGTTCGTCAGACACCCCTAATCGGCTCACAGTTGAATTTCAAGATTCGTTTAATGAGTTTCAACAGGACAGCTTCTCCCTAACAGACGCCGATGATGTCGCCAAGGCAGGTCAGGAAATAAATAGTACTCCTGCCGTGATTGGGTTGCCCAACTATCACCAGGCAGCACGCACACTTCAATTCCTGCTGAACAAATCTATTAGTGGGAACAGACAGGTGGAGTTTCAAACCAGTGTCAAAGCGCTCGGGATAGCCCCCGGAGATATTATCGCTCTGACATACATGAGGGAAGGTTTCGAGCGACAGCCGTTTCGAGTGACTAAGATAGCCCCGGGGCAAAACTTTCGTACCGTGGGGATCACAGCCCAAATTCATGATGACGGATGGTACACCGACGTCATCTTGGACAATTTTGGAAATGGACGACGGCTAGCTAATGCGGCGTCTGGCATACCGAGACCGCTTTCTGGCGTGGTTCCGGATGCAGACGGCATTCTGGCGTTTCAGGTAACTGAAACTTCGGCGGTTGCGCAAGACGGGACCGCAAGCGTGCTGCTGGATGTGGAAGTGGCGGTTCCCCCCGCTCTCGCAGATGCGGCTCCAACCATACCCATGGTGGGCCTGACGCCCGATTTGGCCGAGGTGGCCGGCGCGCTTTCGCCATCGCAGACACTGTATTACGCAGTGAGTGGGATCGATGCCAGCGGCAACGAAGGATTGCTATCTTTCGTGGTGAGAGCGCAGTTGCCGTCTACCGGGTCTGGGTTCACAGTAACTCTCAACAAACTTAGCTTCTCTTCAGATACAACCGCGGCCAACGTGTATCGCGGTGTATCCCCGAGCCAGTTGAATCGAATTGCGACGGCTTTTGCGATCTCCACTTCGTTCACCGATTCAGGCTTACCCACTCTTCCTGAGCTTCCGCCCGACCCGAATTTTCACCACAGTAATTTGTATTGGCGAATGGAGAGCGAGGGTGAAGTGAATGGCGCGATACATTCGGCGATGACCATCGGTAACACCATTCTACGAATGCGTGCCAACGCATATGTAGGTTTGGCGGTCCGCATTGTGAAGGGTAAAGGCGCGGGTCAGGAACGATTCATTGTGAACAACACGCAGACTGTTTTGACACTGACTTCGGATTGGGATATTGAACCTGACGCAAGCAGCGTTTTTGTGGTCTCGCAAGCTGCTTTTCAAAATGGCGCGACGGGAAAGGGCAGTCACTTCCAGTTTGAAGTGCCGAACAGAGAAGGAATGGTGGTGCAGATTCTCGGCCGATCGGCGAATGCCGCGGGCGCTGAGTGTCCCACTGAAATTTCGCCGATAACACGGTGGGTGATTGGCGGAGCGGGCATCCGTACTGTAGACGCTGATGTGCCCGCTGCTCCCACCTTTGGGCTTGCACTTTCTCAGCGCCTGGACGGCACCGTGGAACTGAGTGGTATTGGCTTTCCGGCTCTTGCGAATACGGCCACCATTGTCGCCGGCACGTTGACACTTTTTTGGCAGGATGAATTAACGCGATTGCCGCCGGTGCTTCTGGCAGCTCCGCTGATAGCTACCGACACCTCATTGACAATCGGTCAATCTGGGCTCTCGGCTGGAACCGTTATCAAGCTTGACAGCGAATTAGTGCTCATCGATCAGGTATCGGGCGGGGGCACTATTCTGTCCGTCACTCGAGGCATGTTCTCTACTGTCGCGGCGGCATTCGCGGCGGGAGCGGAAGTGGTGCCACTGCGAAAGAGCACTGTCACCGCGCCGTTCGTCAAACACTTCTTCGGCACGCCCGCCAGCGGAGATTGGACTTATTCCATTCCGCTTAGCAATGCCCGCGTGGCGGCTGCGGAATTCTATGTCACTAACTCACAGGGAAACAGCCTATCATCCGATCAGGCGTATACCAACACACTTGATCGGGGGCTTCGAACGCTATCCGGCGGTCAGTATTCTCTCCAACTTTCCGGACCACTAGCCGTACAGGATGCGGCGACCCCGGAGACCATCTTAGATGCCGACCACGTAATTGGAGACGCGCGGGCCTTCCTGAGTGAAGCTTCGGCCGGCACCGGGGTAACAGTCAGATTGAATGCAAATGCGGTGGAGCTTTGCACTCTGCAATTCGCTGCCGGCGCCCTTGTTTCAAATAACGTACGGGGAGCCATGTTGCCTGTCCTGCGGCAAGGCGATAGGCTGACCGTCGACGTCGTGGATATTGGAACAACTCTTCCCGGATCCGACTTGACCATCGTGGTCAGCGTATAGCGGTATAAACGAGAGAGTGCTTCTGGCTCAAAACGTATCGAAGGTCTATAAGCTTTACGCAAAGCCAGCGGACAGACTAACAGAACTGATGCCCTGGGGCCGCGCCCAACGGCCGAAAGAGTTCTGGGCATTGCGCGACATCAACTTCTCAGTTGATCGCGGAGAAATACTCAGCTTGGTTGGCCCCAACGGCTGCGGCAAGAGCACACTGCTCCAAATTGTGAGTGGCATTTTGCAACCTACGACCGGGAGAGTGGTGACCCAGGGCCGCATAGCCGCGTTGTTGGAGTTGGGCGCTGGATTCAACCCCGAGTTTTCCGGCCGTGAGAACGTGCTCTTGAACGGTGAAATTCTGGGCTTAACTCGTGAACAGATGACCGACGCACTGCCTTCGATTGAGGCTTTCGCCGAGATCGGCGAGTTCTTCCATCGGCCAGTGAAAGAGTATTCGACGGGCATGTATGTTCGGCTCGCTTTCGCGACGGCGATTCACGTCGACCCTGAAATTCTTATCGTGGACGAAGCACTTGCGGTGGGCGATGCCGTATTCGCGAACCGCTGCATCCGCAAGTTTGAAGAGCTTCGCGAACGCAAGACCACCATCCTGTTTGTGTCGCATGATTTGGGTTTGGTGAAGCAGCTCTCGCACCGGGCTTTGCTGCTGCTGAATGGAAAGATCGCCGCCATGGGCGAGCCGAATGATGTCATCAACCGCTATGTCGGCGTCGTATTGGAACGGCAGCACGAGTTTGAAGAGAGCCAGCCTGAGCGCACACGGCAAGCAGCCAGCCATCGGCACGGCGATCGTACCAGCGAAGTCTTGAGCGTTACTCTGCTGAATGCGATGGAACAACCCACGGCTGCTTTCGCCTCTGGCGAACGAGTGACGGTAAACATAAAGGTTCGGTTCGCGCGGGCTTGCGTCGAGCCTATAGTGGGAGTGTTGGTTCGAACGCGCATCGGCATGGACGTGTTCGGAACCAACACAAAAATTGAAGGGCTGCCTCTGGGAACATTTCAAGCTGGGACCCAGCTCTCAATCCAGTTCCGCTTCGCCGCCATCCTGACACCCCAACCGTACACTTTAACCGTCGCCACCCAGAACGACGACGGCACCAGCCACGATTGGCTTGACGACGTGATCGGCTTTGAAGTGGTGGCGCCCATGGTTCGCGCGGGCGTAGCCAACTTCCAACCAGAAATTGTCTGGACGTCGCAGCCCGCCTAAATTCCTTGCGCATGCGATACTCGGAATTGATGCTAGGCTCCTCCATTCGGCGGCACATTCGCGCGTTAATTTCTCTTCGCGTGTTCTTGCGCCTCACCCGCATGGATGTTTGCTGCGGACCGCCTCTTTCCGCCTGACCCCGTCAGTCTGAAGTTCCGTTTCAATACTTATTAAGGAGACTTGCCAATGAACGCTCCTGTTTTATGGGAGGAGACTATTCAACCGGGCGCCACCTGGTCCCATGTACTTAAACGCGGCACCGGGTTGCGTTTGACCGACCTGGAAGGCGGCGCGAATGCGGGAGCGCTCTTCTACAACTTCGAATGCCCCACTGAACGATACAACATGCCCGACACGTTGAAGGCTCAGCATATCGCCCGGCTCACCGAAGGCTTTGTCCTGTATTCCGACATGGGTCGAATCCTCTGCTCCATCACGGCCGATACCTGCGGCTGGCATGACCCATTAAGCGGCTTTTCCGGAGAAACGGAAGTGCTGAAAAAGTATGGCAGCGCCACATACCAGGAGTGCCGCAACGATTATCACAAGAACACGCGCGATGGCTTCCTGATTGAACTGGAAAAATGGGGCTTGAGTTCGCGCGATCTCACTGCATCCATCAACTTCTTCAGCCGCGTGGATGTCTCCGAAGCGGGAACCATGTCTTTCGCGCCAGGCAATTCGGCGCCAGGTTCGCACGTTGAGCTTCGGGCTGAGATGAATGTGCTCGCCATCGTAAACACCTGCCAACATCCACTCGATCCCAATCCTGAGTATCAGCCCAGGCCAGTGCATGTTTCGATACTTCAGACGGAACCGCCGCAGGCCGATGATCCCTGCCGCATCTCTCGCGCAGAGAATGAGCGCGGCTTTGAAATTACGCGCAGGTACTTCCTATGACGCTCAGCACTCTGGACCCTTTACGCGCTATCTACAGCGCCGACATCCCCGCTGGCGAGGCATGGATCCATCCAATTCACAAAGATCAGTACTTTCGCATTGTTGATCTGCACGGCAATCAAGCCGTGGACACTCTTTTCTATAACGCGCACAACTATGCCGATCGCTATAGCGCTCAGGACACCGTGCGCGCGCAGCAGAATTTATACCTCACAACGGGAAGCACACTCATTTCCACCGAAGGCCATTCGCTACTCACCATCGTGGCCGACACCTGCGGACGGCACGATACACTGGGCGGCGCTTGTTCGAACGAGAGCAACATGGTTCGCTATGCAATTGAGAAGCGACACATGCATGCTTGCCGCGCAAGCTTTCTCAAGGCGATCGCCGGCTTCGGCCATGGGCTCTCCAAGCGCGACATCCCCAGCAATATAAATTTTTTTATGAACGTGCCGGTCACGCCCGAAGGCAAGCTGACTTTTGAAGATGGCATCTCAGAAGCCGGCAAATATGTGGAGATGCGCGCCGATTGCGATGTGCTCGCGCTAATCAGCAACTGTCCACAGCTCAACAATCCATGTAATGGTTACAATCCCACTCCCGTGCGCGTGCTGATCTGGGATGGCGCGGAAGCTTGATGTTCCGCAAAGTACTGATCGCCAACCGTGGCGCAATTGCGTGTCGCATCAGCCGCACGCTGAAGCATATGGGGATTGCCTCGGTCGCCGTCTATTCCGAGGCCGACCGGCACTCACTTCATGTCAGACTTTGCGATGAAGCTGTGCTGCTGGGGCCCGCCCCCGCGGCTCAAAGTTACTTATCCATTCCGGCTCTTCTGCGTGCGGCGCTTGAAACTGGAGCACAGGCCATCCATCCGGGCTACGGCTTCCTGAGTGAAGATGCCGGCTTTGCGGAAGCATGTGCTCAGGCTGGAATCACGTTCATCGGCCCGCGGCCATCGCAGTTGCGCGATTTCGGTTTGAAGCACACCGCTCGCGCCATCGCTCTTCAAAATGGCGTGCCGCTATTGCCGGGCACCGGTCTGCTGGCATCGCTTGCTGAAGCGCGCGAAGGCGCATCCCGCATTGGCTACCCCGTCATGCTCAAGAGCACGGCTGGCGGGGGTGGCATCGGCATGAAGCTATGCGCCGGCCCCGATGAATTGGACGAAAGCTACGCGGCGGTGGAGCGAATGAGCCGCGCTAACTTCGGAGCCGCCGGCCTGTACCTGGAGAAATTTGTTTCCGAAGCACGGCACATTGAAGTGCAGATTTTCGGCGATGGACGCGGCGGCGTTCTCGCATTGGGCGAACGCGATTGCTCAGCCCAACGTCGCAATCAAAAAGTGATTGAGGAGACTCCCGCGCCAGGGCTCCAGGAACATGTACGAGGCCAGCTTTTCGCTGCCGCGATCCGCCTGGGAAAAGCGGTTCAGTATGAGTCTGCCGGCACCGTCGAGTTCCTGTATGACAACCTGGCCCAGGAGTTCTATTTCCTGGAAGTGAACACGCGCTTGCAGGTGGAGCATGGCGTCACCGAAGAAGTTACTGGCGTGGATTTAGTGGAGTGGATGGTGCGGCAGGCGGCGGGTGAATTGCCCGATCCCGAGACTCTTGCCGTCACCTCGCGCGGCTGCTCCATACAGGTTCGGCTTTATGCGGAAGATGCGGGGAAGCAGTTCCAGCCAAGCGCAGGCGAACTCACACATGTTTCCTGGCCGCCGAACTTTCGCCTGGAAACATGGATTGAGCCGGGGACCGAGGTCACGCCCTTTTATGACCCCATGCTCGCCAAGCTGATTGTGCGTGCAGAGACGCGCGAGGATGCTGTTCGCAAGCTGCATGCTGTGCTTGCGGAAACGCAAATTTACGGAATCGAAACCAACCTGCATTACTTGCGCCAAGTGGTGGCTCATCCGGCCTTTGTCGCGGGCCAAATTACAACATCGTTTCTTCGCAGCTTCACTTACCGCCGGAATGCGATCGATGTTCTCGATTCAGGCATGCAGACAACCGTTCAAGATTATCCAGGCCGAATTGGCTTTTGGAACGTGGGCGTGCCTCCTTCGGGCCCGATGGATTCGTTTGCATTCCGGGCCGCGAACAGATTGGTGGGCAACGCGGAAGACGCCGCTGCTCTTGAAATTACTCTCACCGGCCCCACGCTTCACTTCAGTGACGACTCGCTAATTGCTCTCACCGGCGCCCATTTTTCAGCAACGCTCGATGGCCTGCCCGTGCAGCCATGGGTGGCGTTACGCGTCCATGCGGGGTCCATATTTCAGATGCGCGCGGTCTCTGGTGGCGGTGCTCGCGCCTACCTTGCGGTTGCCGGCGGAATCGAAACGCCCTTGTACCTGGGTAGTCGCAGCACTTTTATTCTGGGCGGCTTCGGTGGCACAAGCGGTCGTGTTTTGCGCATTGGCGATGTGCTCCATATTTCGGAGAGCAAACCAAACACGGCTTGCGAGATGGATGCGGAAACGGTTCCACACTATTCAAATGCTTGGACCATCGGCGTACTCTACGGGCCCCACGGCGCTCCCGATTACTTCACTGAGCACGATATTGAAATCCTCTTCGCAACGGTCTGGATCGTGCACTACAATTCCGACCGCACGGGCATACGGCTCCTCGGGCCGAAGCCGGAGTGGGCGCGCAAGGATGGCGGCGAGGCTGGGTTGCATCCCTCGAACATTCACGACAATGCCTACGCCGTGGGCACTCTCGATTTCACCGGCGACATGCCTGTCATTCTAGGACCCGATGGTCCCAGCCTCGGCGGCTTCGTTTGTCCGATAACCATCGTGGAAGCAGAGCGCTGGAAGATGGGACAGTTGAAGCCGGGCGATTCCGTTTCGTTCCGCCCCATCGGTTATTCGCAAGCTGTTCAACTGGAAGCCGAGCGCGATCAGGCGCTTGTCACACTGACTGGCAAGTTTCCCGAACTGCCTGCCCTGCCGAATCGCGAGCCCGCCATTCTGGGGCATTCCGCGGCTGTTACTTTTCGTGCCGACGGCGATCGTTATCTGTTGGTGGAGTATGGCCCGAACGTGCTTGACCTGCACCTTCGCGTAAGGGTTCATGCATTAGAGCAGCAACTCCGAGCGGTCAATATCCCTGGCATCCTGGACATCACACCCGGTATTCGGTCCCTACATATTCACTACGATGGAAAGCTTCGTCGCCAGGCTTTGCTTGAAGTAATGGAACACTGCGAAGCCCGCATTACCGACCTGAGCGATTTCGAAGTGCCTTCGCGCGTGGTACATCTGCCGCTTTCCTGGGACGACCCGGCAACACAGCTGGCTATTCAGAAATACATGCAGAGCGTCAGGCCGGATGCGCCGTGGTGCCCCAGCAACCTGGAATTTATTCGGCGCATCAACGGGCTGCAATCTATCGACGACGTGCATCGCATCGTGCATCAGGCCAGCTATCTGGTGCTTGGTTTGGGCGATGTATACCTGGGCGCGCCAGTGGCCACGCCCACTGATCCGCGCCATCGCCTGGTTACGACCAAGTACAATCCGGCGCGCACATGGACGCCCGAAAACGCAGTGGGTATCGGCGGCGCATATCTGTGCGTCTATGGCATGGAAGGGCCGGGCGGCTATCAGTTTGTCGGGCGCACGTTGCAGATGTGGAATACCTTCCGCTCAACGCCGGAGTTTGCGCCGGATACGCCTTGGCTGCTTCGCTTCTTCGATCAGATTCGCTTCTACCCTGTCACCGCCAATGAGTTGCTGGACATCCGCGAGGCCTTTCCTTATGGCCGTTACCCGTTGCAAATTCAGCCGGACACTTTCCGGCTGCGCGACTATGATCGATTCCTGAAAGACACCGAAGCAGGCGCCGCCGCCTTCAAGAGTACTCAGCAGCAAGCCTTCGATGCCGAGCGCGAGCGTTGGGCCGCCGCTGGGCAAGCTGAATATATGGACCCGCCCGATCTTTCGTCCGCTCCCGCGCAGGGTGTCACCGTGCCGGAAGGCTGCGCCGCCGCCGTTTCACCGCTCACCGCATCGGTGTGGAATATTGGGGTTGAAGTGGGTCAACCCGTTGTTGCGGGACAAAAGCTAGTCATTCTGGAAGCCATGAAAATTGAGATTGCCGTAACATCGCCTGTCGCGGGAGTTGTCGAAGCGTTGCACTGCACCACCGGCATGATGGTCAGCGCAGGGCAGCAATTGGTTGTCGTCAGGCGAGTGCAATCGTGAGCGTCGTTGAGAAGGTGTCGGCCCTTGCCGAGGCGCTGGAAAGCCAACCGCTTCCCCCGATATGGATCACGCGCCTCACTCGTCGCGAGTTGCTTGATCGCGCCGCGGAGGTGGATCGCACGCCTGAATTGCCGCTATCGGGTCTCACCTTCGCGGTGAAAGACAACATCGATATCGCTGGAATACCCACCACCGCCGGCTGCCCCGCCTTCTCCTACACGACTCATGAATCCGCACCCGCCGCGCAGCTCTTGCTTGATGCGGGCGCGGTGCTGGTTGGCAAGACCAACATGGATCAATTTGCCACTGGCTTAACCGGTGCGCGGTCCCCACATGGCGCGTGCTCCAGCATCTTCAATGAGCGCTATATTTCCGGCGGCTCTAGTTCCGGTTCGGCCGTCGCCGTCGCCAGCGGTCTGGTCGATTTTTCGTTGGGTACCGATACTGCCGGCTCCGGCCGCGTGCCTGCCGCGTTCAACAACCTGATCGGCATGAAGCCCACGCGCGGCTGGCTCAGCACCCGCGGCGTGGTGCCCGCCTGCCGCTCGCTCGATTGTGTTTCCATCTTTACTAAGACGCCTGAACTGGCGCTCAAAGTTCTCCGTCAAGCGCACCGTTTCGATCCGCAAGACCCTTACAGCCGGAGCACTCGAACAGGTGAGGATGCCGCACCATGGGCGAACGGACCGTTTCGATTCGGCGTTCCTCAAGACGCCGAGTTGCAGTTCTTCGGCGATACGGAAGCCGCGCGCCTCTTCGATCAAGCCGTACGAAAGCTGCATGCCATAGGTGGTGAACGAGTGGAAATCGACTATTCAAAATTCCGCAACGCCGCCAGTTTGCTATATGCCGGGCCATGGGTGGCGGAGCGTCTCGCAGCGATTGAAGGCTTTCTCAAATCCCACTATGACGACATGAACCCAGTGGTGCGCGACATCATTCGCGGCGGCCGGGAATATTCCGCGGTCGATGCGTTTCGCGGCGAATACGAGCTTCGTGAGTTGTGCCGGCAAGCGGAATCCGAATGGAACAAGGTGGATGTTCTCGCGCTACCCACCACCGGCACCATCTTCACGCATGAGCAAGTGGCGGCAGAGCCCGTGCAACGAAATTCAGATCTGGGCTACTACACCAACTTTGTCAACTTGATGGATCTTGCCGCCGTCGCCGTGCCTGCCGGCTTTCGGCCCAATGGCTTGCCGTTCGGAATCTCGCTGATCGGCGCCGCGCATTCCGACGAGGCGTTGCTCGGCTTGGCGTCTCGGTTCCTGTCTAGCGATAAGCCGCTGATCGCAGGTCACCCTGGGTGCATTGCGGTGGCCGTGGTGGGCGCTCATCTCACCGGGCAGCCCTTAAATCACCAGCTCATGTCACGCGGCGCGCGTCTGGTGAAGACCACACGCACCGCGCACGCATATCGGCTTTACGCTCTCACTGGAACTAAACCATTGAAGCCGGGTTTGGTATCCGAACCAGGGTTCGCCGGACCCGGCATTGAAGTGGAAGTCTGGGCGATGGCCGAAGACAAGTTCGGCGGCTTTGTCGCCGAAATTCCCGCTCCGCTCGGCATCGGCAACGTCACCCTCGAAGATGGCTCCTCCGTCAAGTGTTTCATTTGCGAACCGTATGCGCTGGCCTCGGCGCAGGAAGTGACTCAGTTCGGCGGCTGGCGCCGATACCTGGCGTCGCTGTAGCCAGCGCGCGCCACGCCAGCTTCACTTCGCTCCCCTGTACGGTGCAGAGAGTCCAGCCGTAAAACCAACCTTCCGCCGCGCCTTGGCCAGAGCTGAAGCCGCGCTGCAGACTGGCGCCTGAACTGCCCGCTTCCAAGTACTGTATGCCGTCGCGTTCCATCTTCAGGAATTGGTGACCGTGTCCGCTCACCACCGCAGCCACTCCATATTGTTTCGCGATCCGATGCAGCTCAAACGCTCCGCTACGAAACGTGAGCGGCAGAATCCAGAAAGGCACATGAAAGAAGACCATGCGCGGAACGCCGGCGGGCGCGGCTTTCAAGTCTTCTTCAAGGAACCGCAATTGCGCGTCGGAGAGCGTGTTGTCCCTGCCATTATTTAGCACGGTGATATGCACCAGTTCGCGAAACGTAAAACTGTAGAACGTGGGATGCCCCGTTTCGCGCTCGTAGAGCTTTGCCGAAAGCGGCGTCCACACGTCATGGTTGCCCGGCGTGAAGTATTTCGGCAGCGCGGCATAGCGGGCCCACAGCGGCCTTAGCGCTCCCCACTCCGCTTCCGCGCGCTCGTCATGCAAGCCTTCAATCGTGTCGCCCACATTGATCACGAAGGCGGGATGTTCGCTTGCTACCTCGCGCCAGACCTGTTCATAAACTACTGCATCTGCACCGCCGGTTCTATCGCCTAGAATCGCAAACCGAAGTTCTGCGAAGGCGCATCCCGCCGTGACCATCAGCAAAGCAAGCAAGCGCAGCATCTATTGAGAAGTTTAGCGGGCAGACGCCACTAGACAATTTCGAATCGCCATGTTTCTTGATCGGTGGGTTGCCGCCATACTTCCGCCGCTGGCATTTTGGATACTGTTCAACGGATTCGACGATCTTATCCTGAACATCCTGTGGCTGTGGACGTGGCTTTTTGGCAAGAGCCTGGAGCTTCCCGACGACCACGCGCCGGAGCGCCCCATCGCCATTTTTGTGCCCCTGTGGCGTGAGCACCGGGTTATCCGCCACATGGTGGAACACAATATCGCTTCTCAGAAATTCACTTCCTTTCACTTTTTTATCGGCGCGTATCCGAACGATGCTCCCACGCTGGCCGCCCTGTCAGATTTGGACGCGCACTACCCGCAGGTACATATCGCGCAGTGCCCTCACCCCGGTCCCACCTCGAAAGCCGATTGCCTGAACTGGATTTACCAGCGCATGCTGCTCTATGAAGAGGAGCACGATATCCGCTTCGAAACCGTGATGACGCACGATGCCGAAGATCTGATCCATCCGGAAGCTTTGCGCCTAATCGACCGCTACACCCGCGTCTATGGCATGGTGCAAATTCCCGTGCTGGCGCTTCCCACTTCGTGGCGTGAACTAACACACGGCGTTTACTGTGACGAGTTCGCGCAATTTCAATTTCGCGATATGCCCGTGCGCAATCGCGTGGGTGGCTTCGTTCCCTCAAACGGGGTAGGCACAGGCTTTTCGCGCGAAGCCATTGAGGCCTTGGCCGCCGCCCACAACAACCGCATCTTCGAACCTTCCTGCCTTACCGAAGATTACGAAAATGGCTATCGCGTACATAGGCTCGGGTTTCGCCAACTGTTTATTCCCCTAATGAAAATAGACGGCTCCTTCGCCGCCACTCGCGAATATTTTCCGCGCAGTTATCGAGCAGCCGTCCGGCAGCGCACACGCTGGACCACCGGCATCGCCCTTCAATCCTGGGAATATCACGGCATGCGCGAAACCCTGTCCCAACTCTGGTGGTTTTGGCGCGATCGGAAGACCGTTGTGAACAACCTGCTCACCCCAGTGATTCAACTGCTCACCCTGTATGGTGGTATTACTTTTGCCGCCAGCGCCTCTACACACCGGGAGTGGGCGCTTGCCGGCATCTTTCCACCCGCCGTGAACTGGAGCCTGGCTCTGATCGGTGCCTTGCACGTGGCTATTCGGGCTGGAACCTCGGCGCGCGTCTACGGTTGGAGCTTCGCCGCCACCACACCGTTAAGAATGGTGTGGGGCAACTGGATTAACTTCATAGCGTCCGCGTCGGCCCTTCGTCGCTATGCAATCTCTCGCGCTACCGGACGGCCCTTGGTTTGGCTCAAGACCGAACATTCCTATCCAAACCGCAACTCGCTCTTGGAGCATGAGCTGGTAGCGAGTCCTGACGAAGATTCGGTTTCGGTGGCAGTGACGCGCTCTCTTCCCGCGGCTCTTTCGCGCCGTTGGCAGGTGTTGCCCTTCCGAATTTCCGCGGGTCATCTGCACTTGGCAGGCGTTGCGGCGCCTACCGACGAAATGCATGTAGAACTAGCTGGACTCTGTTCACTGGAGATACGTTTTCACAAAATCAGCGAAACCGATTACAAATCGCTGTCCGAGAAATATCTTCCCGAAGAATCTACCGCACTTGCGGAGGAGCCAGCATCGATAGTGGCGCCATCTCTGTAATCCGCCACTTGCCTTTCACCATGCCGGTCACGACCTTGACAGTAACAGTGCGACGCTCTGTTGGCCCTTCGTCCTGCTTCGATTTGATTTGCAGGAACCATTCCGTGTCGGCTTTACGACGCGCTTCATCGCCCGATTCTTCCCGAATTTCAATCACGCAGATCAAATCGTATTGGCTTGTGAGCGCGCCCAGATCCGCCACCAGATTCTGATACCCGGGCATGGTGTTCGCGAAAGTGTCAAGCACGCCCGGCAGGTTGCCGTCGCTCAATTTGGCCGCGAAATTGGTCAACAGTTTCAACGTGGGACGACCGTCGTCACCTTGGAGTGCCGCAGCCCACAACGCCAAAAACAATCTGCGTGAACTATGTCCGATAGCTGGCATTGATACGGATATAACCCTCGGTAAGGTCGCAGGTCCAGAACGTAGTCGAAGCGCGGCCGCTACCCTCCAATGCAACCTGAATCAGCACATCTGGCGAATTGAGTTTCGTTTTCAAGTCCGCTTCTGAAAACGGTGCCGCCAAGCCGCGCTTGCACACGGTGACGCCTTGAATCTGAATCGAGACCTTGGCCGGGTCGAACTCCACACCGGCATTTCCAGCCGCGCAAATGATGCGGCCCCAGTTTGGATCGTTGCCCGCCACCGCTGTCTTCACCAGCGGAGAATTGGCGATGGAGCGTGCAATCGCCACAGCCTTTTCCGCCTTCGCGGTACCTGAAACTTGTATCTCAATCAGCTTGGTGGCGCCTTCGCCATCGCGGGCAATCTGCTTGGCCAGCGATTGCAGCACGGCATTCACCGCTTCCTGAACGGCGGGCAATTCTTTCAGGTCGGGCCGGAAGCCGCACGCGCCGTTCGCCATCATCACCAGCGTATCGTTCGTGCTGGTATCGCCATCCACACTGATGCGGTCATAGCTCACTGCGTTCCCAGCACGCACCATGCGGCTCACCACCGCGGGCGCCAGCAACGCGTCCGTCATGAGGAAACCCAGGGTGGTCGCCATGCGCGGTTGAATCATTCCGGAGCCTTTCGTCATGCCTGCGATGCGCACAGTTCCGCGGCGCAGCTTCAGCTCTACACCTTCCGTCTTCGACACCAGATCGGTCGTCATGATGGCGCGCGACACCGGTTCGAAGCCGTCTTGCGTGAGCCCTTCCTTCAAGCGCGGCAGCGTGTTCAAAATCAGTTGCGCGTCCAGTTCGACGCCGATCACGCCCGTGGAAGCAACCAGAACCTGGGCCGGCGTGAGGCGCAGCATTTTCGCGGTAGCTCGCGCGGTAGATAGCGCCACCTTATCCCCAGTCCGCGTGGCGCAATTGGCGTTCCCTGCGTTGATAAGGATGGCACCGGCTACCCCACGCGATTCGCGCAGACTTCGCCGCGATAACCGAACGGGCGCGGCCGCCACGCGGTTCTGTGTGAAGACAGCCGCGCATGCTGCGGGCACCCCGGACACAATCAGTGCCAGATCGTCGCGCGTCTCCTTACGAATACCGGCGTAAGCGGTCGCGTACCTGTACCCCAGAGGCACGATCAATGGTGGATAGCTCCCAACACTTCATTGTCGTGCAGATGAATCCCATTCATGAAAGCCTCGCCTGAAACGCGCTTGCGCCCTTCTGCCTGCACCTGAAGCGCGCGCAACACCGTGCCGCCGCCGCAGGCAATGTGCGGGGCAGTGCCTCTCGTCAAAGTGCCTGGCATCAGATCATGAGATTCCAAAGCGGCTTGAGCTTTCCAGATGTGCAGCAGGTGCCCGCGAAATTTCGTGTGCGCGCCAGGCCAGGGGACAAGGCCGCGAATCTGGTTTTCAATCTGACCGGCGGTGCGGTTCCAATCAATCAGGCCATCTTCCTTTTTCAGAATGGGTGCCAGCGTAGCTTCCGCCGCATTCTGTTTCAGGGGGACAATCTCCGCTAGCCGCGCAATGGTTTCTATCAACAAATCGGCGCCCAGATGAGACAAGCGTTCCCCAAGGCTCACGGCATCGTCGTCTGGCAGAATCGGCGTTTCGGCCCGCAGCAAAATGTCGCCGGTATCGAGCCCTGAATCGATCTGCATGGTGGTCACTCCAGTGAACCCGTCCCCGTTCGCGATGGCCCACTGGATCGGCGCCGCGCCGCGAAGCTTTGGCAGCAGAGAAGCGTGAACATTGATGATTCCGAGCGGCGCGATATCGATGATGGATTGCGGCAGAATCTGGCCATAGCCCACCACCACCATCAAGTCCGGCCGCAGCGCTCGCAAATGCTCCACCGCCTCGGGCCGCCTGGCGCGCTCTGGTTGGAACACTGAAAGTCCACGAAGCAGAGCGAATTCCTTGACGGGTGACGGTGCCAGTTGTTGCTCGCGGCCTTTCGGGCGATCGGGCTGCGTCACCACTTGCACCACTTCATCGCCAGCCTGGAGAAGAGCGGCCAAACAGGGCACCGCGAATTGCGGAGTGCCCAGAAAAATCACTCTGCGGGACATGCTCAATCCCACTCGCCCGCTTTCATCAGCTTGCGAATCCGTCGCTTGATCACATCGCGTTTCAACGGGCTCAAGTAACTCAGAAAGAGCTTGCCGTATAAGTGATCGATCTCATGCTGCATGGCGCGCGCAAGCAAATCGTCGCCTGTGATTTCGAAAAATTCGCCCTTGGCATTTTGGGCGCGCACAACCACCACCTTGGCCCTCTTCACATCTTCGCGAAAGCCGGGAATGCTCAAGCAGCCCTCTTCGCCCACCTGCTTGCCCTCACGGTGAATCACCTCGGGATTGATCAACACCAGCGGCGCCGGTTCTTCGTCATCGCCGCGCCCGCAATCGATCACGGTAAGCTTCTGGCTCACGCCCACCTGCGGAGCCGCCAAGCCCACGCCTTTGGCCGAATACATGGTTTCGAACATGTCAGCAATGAAGCTGTCCAGGTCCGGCGTGTTGAAGTTCGTGATGTTCTGGCCTTCACGTTCCAACACCGGGTTGCCGTATTTGACTATCTTGTAAACCATGGCCTAAAACCGCGTCACCTGCTCCCGATAGCCATCGAAGTTCCGCTTCGTTTCCAGCAAAGAATCGCCGCCGAATTTTTCGAGGAAAGCTCCGGCGAGCACAATCGCCACCATGGCTTCGCCAATCACGCCCGCAGCGGGAACAACACAGACGTCGCTTCGCTCATAAGCAGCTTTCGCGGGCTCGCGCGTCGGCAAGTCTACCGATTCGAGCGGCCTTCGCAATGTCGAGATCGGCTTCAACAAACCGCGCACGCGAATTTCTTCTCCGTTCGTCATACCGCCTTCGATGCCGCCGGCGCGATTCGCGCCCCGATAGAACTCGCGCTCTTCCTTCCGGTAATGAATCGTATCCTGCACAACAGACCCGTAGCTGGCGGCGCCCTGTTCCGCAAAGCCGATCTCCACACCCTTCACCGCCTGCATGGAAACGATGGCCTGGGCCAAGCGCCCGTCCAGCCGCGTATCCCACGTGGCATGCGAACCGAGCCCCACTGGCGCGCCTTTCACCACCACTTCAAAGACGCCGCCCACGGTGTCTCCCGTGCGATACGCAATGTCCACCACCTCTTTCATGCGCACCTCGGTTTCAGGGTCGACACACCCCAGCAACACCTCGTCACGCAGGCTCAGTTCCTCAATTTCAGCCCAAGCCGCGGCGCGCTCCAGCCGGCACTGGCCCACAGCAGTCACGTGACTGAGAATCTCGATTCCGAATGGCCGCAGAAGCGCCTTCGCGATGGCCCCAACAGCCACGCGAACGGTGGTCTCGCGCGCACTGGCGCGTTCTAATATGTAACGGGCATCGGTGAAGTTGTACTTGATGGCGCCGGCCAGATCCGCATGCCCCGGGCGCGGCCGCGTGACGCCTTTATACTTGCCTTCGCTGCCGGGGAAATTCTCTACAGGTAGCGCTTCGGTCCAATTCTCCCAATCGCGATTCCGGATAATAATGCCCACCGGTGCGCCTATGGTTTGACCATGACGAACGCCGGCCACAATCTCAGCGCGGTCCGTTTCGATCTTCATGCGACCGCCCCGCCCGAACCCCTGCTGCCTGCGCCAGAGTTCGCGGTCCACGCGGGCCAGGTCGATGGGGATTCCGGCGGGCATTCCCGCAATAGTCGCAAGCAAACACTCGCCGTGACTTTCGCCGGCGGTCTCGAATCTGAACATTATTCTTTAACCTTCGATCATAGCGCGAGCGCGGTCAGGTTTAGCCGGGCCGGGGAGCGAGGAAACGCTTCAAGCGATCGTCGAACAAGACGCTCCCGTTTCTAAACCGTTCTTGATCGCCAGATCGTCGAACGCCGACGCATGCGACGATGAATTTCTGGGCTATGGAATGTACCGGATAGGATCAAATCCAAGTCTGCGCGTTCTGGACGCAGGCTGTGACATTTGCGGGCCGGCGAGTTTCTTTACGGCGAAGTATGGGCCACGATTGACGCCGTCACGATTTCTGCGCTTCAGGGCCGGTTAGCATCCGAAGGCAACGAAGCGGCGGGCACACCCGTCGTGCTCACCTGTCAACGCCTTGCATGTCGGAAAGTTCAGTGATAGCCCTTCTTTGCTTTACGTTCTCCCTGTTGAAGGGTCCCATGCGAAGACTGTCACTTGCCATTTTTCTTTTCTGCGCGACTTCAGGTGCTGCCTCCGCGCAAACGGTGGGATCCATCACAGGCGAAGTCACCGATGCCAGTGGAGCAGTGGTGGCGGACGCGGCAGTTACCGTGGTAAGTGCCCAGACCAACACGTCTCGCAACACGGTGACCAACACCTCCGGGCTTTATAGGGCAACAAATTACTTGACAACTCACCATGCATTCGCTAGTCTGGATTCATGGAACCGACAACCCTTCAAGAAGCAATCGTATATTTCGCGAATCCGGCGAACTGCTACAGCTACCTTGTTTCGCGTCGGTGGCCGAACGGCGTAACTTGCCCGCGTTGCGGTGGTCCGAACGTTCTCTATCAAGAGAAGTACAACCGTTTCCAGTGTGGTGCGAAGCACGCTAGCCGTCAGTTCACACTCAAGACGGGAACGATCTTCGAAGACTCCCCGATTGGCTTGGATAAGTGGCTTACCGCGATGTGGCAGATTGTGAACTGCAAGAACGGAATTTCTTCTTACGAGGTACATCGCGCTATCGGCATTACCCAGAAGTCGGCATGGTTCATGGACCATCGCATTCGCTTCGCGCTCGGCATGGAAGAAGAGGGTAAGCTATCAGGCCACGTGGAAGCAGACGAGACTTTCATCGGCGGCAAAGCCCGCAACATGCACGCTGGCAAACGCGCTCTCCGCATCACTGGCACTGGCGGTAAAGACAAGACCGCCGTTATGGGCATTTTGGAGCGTGGCGGCAAGGTGCGCACCAAAGTGATTCCGAACCGCAAGAAGCACGCGCTACAGTCCGAAGTCCGCAAGCATGTGGAAGCGGGATCGGCGCTCTACACTGACGCGTTGCTTTCGTATGAGGGATTGGCGGGTGAGTTCGCCCATCAAGTTGTAGATCACGCCGTACAGTACGTTGACGGCCAGATCCATACCAACGGGCTGGAGAACTTTTGGAGCCTGTTAAAGCGTGGGATCAATGGGACATACGTGAGCGTTGAACCGTTCCATCTTTTCCGGTATCTGGATGAGCAAGCCTTCCGCTACAACTTCCGTAAGGACATGAACGATGGAGACCGCTTTGATCTCGCCGTCCGTCAGGTCGTAGGCAAGCGGTTAACTTGGGACCGGCTAACTGGAATGCGACTCAAAGGCTACCTGCTCCACAAGCACAGCCCTAGCGTCCTCCGCGATGCCCATGCTCGATATGTCTTAGGTAGCGGACCCGATTCTAATCTCAATCAAGGTGAAACTTAATGACCCCACATCCAGCACCGCCCATCCCCGGCAATAGCGAATGGGAACGATTCGATAATGCCGTTAAAAAAGTGTTCAGCGTTCCGGTTGAAGCTGTTCAGAAGGAAAAGGCCCGCGTGAAGATGGCGCGGGAAAAGAAAAAGCGAGCAAAGGGTAAGGGCTAGCGCAAGTCGACGGGGCGCAACTTGGATAGTTCAATATCGTCCCTTTCAGCTATGGCCCAGCGCGACTCCTTCAGAAATTCTGTCGCTAGCTTATAGGCGTCGGTGGATAGGAAGTAAACCCGCACATCCGGCTTTTCTAGTTCCTCGATAGGCCGGTAGAGCCTCACGTCTCCATCGGCCCCATTGGAAAGTGCGTCGCTTAGGTACTGTCTTATATTTTGGCCTGGAAGCTTGCCATCAAATTCTGTTGTATTTCGGTAAGCGCGCGTCAGCGTCACCAATCTTTCAGGACTCATCTCGTAACGGTATCACGGATGATGAGTTGTCAAGTAAGTTCTTGCCCTATTCAGATACCGAAGCTTTTCAACGGAAGGAATCGACTGTTCTTCATGTCCAACTATGAAGGGTATAAGTCCCGCAAGACCACAACTTCCCTAGCTAGGCACGGTGCTCACGCAGGAAATGCGGAATGGCGATTTTTCCGCAATCCTTCCCCAGTACCCTCTGGCGGACCCGAACTCGCGCACCGGAACGTATCCGAATATCACGCAGACCCTCTTTCCGAATAACCAGATTCCGAAAAGCCGCCTGAGCCCTGGCTCCCAGATTCTATTGAAATATATGCCGTTACCGAATCAGCCCAGCCTACCTGGGCTGCCGTTCAACAACTATCAATTTGGTTTGACGATTCCGGTGGATAAAGACACCATCACAGAACGCATCGATTTCAATGAGAGCTCGAAATCGCAGTGGTTTGGCCGCTACAGTTGGAATGAGGAGACTGGCTTTGCCGCTAACCCGTCGCTGGGCCTGAATGACGGTAATGTGCTGTATACGCGCGCCAGTCAGTGGGTGGTATCGAATGTCAGAACCGTCTCGCCCACAAAGGTCAATGAGGCCCGGTTCGGTTATAACTCCCTGTTTAACAACATCACTCAGCAGTTAGCGGGAAAAGAAGATGTGGATGCTCTGTTGGGTGCACCGGTGAAGGTTACGGACCCCAACTCTTTCGGTATCCCGAACATCCCGCTGTCTCAGAACCTGACCAGCTTCGGCAATCCCACCAGTAGCCCTTTCCAGATCAACGACAAGTATTTTCAGTTCGTCGATAATTTCTCCTGGGTCATCGGGAAGCACTCGTTTCGCTTTGGCGGCGAATACCGGTATAACATGTCTCCACAACTCGGTAACGAATTCCCACGCGGCCAGTTTTATTTCGATAACCGCTTCACTCAAATTTATACGCCCACTAATGCCACCACCGCGCAGCCATCTGGCGGTTACACGGGTGCGGATTTTATCCTCGGCGACACATACAACGCCATTATTGCCGTGGCTCTGGCCAAAGCCGATTTTCGAAATAGCGAATGGGCGACTTACATTGACGACACCTGGCGAGTAAGCCCGCGCTTGACTCTAAGCCTTGGCTTTCGATGGGAAGTTGCCCAGCCATTGCTCGACAAGTACGGATTCCAGCCGAACGTTCAGCTCAACCAGCCTCTGCCGAACGTCGCCAATGTTCAGGATCTGAGCAAGCATCCCGTTTACGTGCGAACCGGCCAGGGAGATTTCTACGAGGGCACCGCCTTCCGTTACGCGCCCTATTAGAAAGGCGCCGGCGCTGCTTCCGGGCCCCCTCTGCAAACGGTGCGGGATGGCCGGTTGGGAGACAGATTGATCAACACAAATTACAGAAATTTCGCGCCGCGATTTGGAGTTGCCTATAGCCCTTCGGATAAGTGGTCCATCCGCACGGGTTTTGGAATTTTCTATTCCGAAGAGAGTAAGAACTCTATCTTCGATCTATCGCGCGGTTTCGGTGGCCGCACTACTACGCTGGTGCAACACAACTATGACGTGCCAACGTTTACCTATACGAACTTCATCAACACCGCGTCGCTTCCCGTCACTGTTCCCATCAGCCTGATCTGGGGCGCGAATCCGCATCTGCCCACCGCCACCACGATGCAATATATCGTCAACGTCCAGCGCACGCTGGGGCAATCCAGCTCGTTGGAATTGGGCTATACCGGCTCTCTCAGCCGCCACCTGGCCTACCTTTCCAATCAGAACCAGGGCATTCTAAGCCCGACGCTTTCCTCGCTTCAACGCTTGCCATATCAGGAATTCGGCGCATCTGGCATCCAGTATCTAAACGCCGACGCGAATGGAAATTACAATGCCCTGGCACTGAAATTCACTCAGCGCTTCGGGATCAATCTAAACACGTTGCTCGCCTATACGTGGTCCCGGTCGCTCGATGAGACCAGCAGCATACGCGGCTCCGTAGGCAGTGACTTTTCTCCGCAGGATGCACGCTGTCCGCTGCGATGCGAGTATGGCCCGTCCGATTTCAATATTCCTCATCGTATGGTCGCGTCGATTATCTACTCGCTTCCATTCGGAAAGGGTAAGAGATTTTTGGATCACGGTGGCGTGCTCAACCAAGTGGTGAGTGGCTGGCAGGCCAGCACCATCGCCACGCTGCAGAGCGGCGGCACTGTAAACACGTCGTCATGGGATTCAGGCGGCACCAATTTCATCTCGAACGCTATCCGGCTGAACTGCAATTCGGGCGTGGACGCAGTGCTGCCCAATCACAACCAGAACGGCTGGTGTAATGCCGCGGCCTTTTCAAACCCGGTTTCCGCAACGTTTGGGAATTGCGGAAGGAACAACCTGCGCGGTCCGTGGATGGGCAACCAAAATGTCTCCATTTTTAAGTTCTTCCGCATCGCCGAATCGAAGAACGTGGAATATCGCATGGAGATGTTCAATGCGCCGAACCATGTGCTGTTGAACGTTGGCGGCCAGTTGAATTGGAACAATGGCTCGAACGCCGCGCCGGCAACAGGCTTCGGCAAGATTACCGGCACTTCGAGCCCGATGCGGCAGATTCAAATGGCTTTGAAGTTTAACTTTTAAAGAGTACCCGCGAACTCAGCGATAATCTTGAGATTGGTGGATTCCCAAGAAGAAGCGGAGTTTTTGCGGAAGGCGCAGGGTGGAAGCGCTGAAGCGCGCGACCTGCTGTATTCACAATATTTCGCGCAGAGCAAAGCTGTGCAGGGTTTGCTCGGACGGGAAGTCCCCATCCCCGAAGATCGCGAAGATATTCTTCACGACGCCTATCTCTCGCTCATTCGTTCCAAGGGGGAATTTCGTGGCGACGCGAAATTGCAGACCTTTGTGTACCGCGTGGTGCAAATCGCTATCCTGCAAAAGCTGCGTAGCGATCGCTCCCGCCGGCGCGACAAGATGGTGCGCCTCTCGTTCGAAGTAGACGGCGAAGAGCGTGAGCGTGCCCTGCCTGTAGAAGACTTGAGTTACGAAACAGTGGACGCCACGTTGGCTGCTGAAAAACTTTTGCGAATTCTACCGGAGCCGCTCAGGACGGCCTTCCGGCTGCGCGTGACCGATGAATTGTCCTACGACGAAATCGCGCAACGCACCAAAACGCCCATCAACACCGTGGCAACCAGGATCTTCAAAGCGCGCGGAATTCTGGCCCGAGTTTTCGGCGGCCCCCCTTCCCCGCCGGAGCCGATCCGAATCGATTCCAAGACGCGCGCGCGAAGAAACAATCAGAGCCAGGCAACCAATGAGTAGGATGTGTGTAGACCCGGGACAATACGAGCCGGACGAATATTGGCGATCGATAGGTGTCGAAACAGCCGAACAAGTCCGGCATGAACGGTTGTGGCGCGCCGCCGAACTGGCCGATGCGCCAGAGCACTTGTCCGCCTGCCGTGATTGCGCGGCCTTGTTTGAAAGCTTCCTGCGCCTCCATGCGATTGCCTTGCCCAAGGTGGGTGGGCAGGTGGCGGTGGCGCAATGTCCTGATGAACAGACGATTGCCGATTATCAGGGTGGGGAGCTTGAGGAGGAACGCTCCCAAGCGGTTCGCGAACACTTGAAAAGCTGCGCGCCCTGCCGGGAAGACGTTGCGTTTCTGGCCCGGTCAGTGGAGCCGCGCGAGCGTTTGCTGGGAATGCGTACGCGTCTGGTGTTGATGGCGGTAGCAGCAGCGGCTCTGCTGGCCACTATCATCCCTTGGAACCGCGGGGACGATCGAGCGAAAGAAGTGAAGCTGAACTTTACGCCCTCCTCCCAGTGGGCTCATCTGGCCCAGATCCCGGAAGTGAACCGCGCGGAAGTATTGCATGATTCACCGGAAGCGCACCATTCGCGTTTGGAACAAGTGCTGGACGCTTACGAGAAGGGCGAGTTCGCCAAGGCAGAAGAATACGCCGGCATCATGACACGGGTGGTGGAAGACCCCAGCGTGGAATACATGCTGGCCATGTCTCGCTATAAGCAGAATAAGATTACCGAGGGCTACAAAGCCATGCTGGTTTCCGAGCGCGATGCGCCACAAACCGCGAACCGCTGCTGGGCTACCCTGCAATACGCGCTTCTACTGGGCGACCGGGCGACGGTGGAACGCGAAGCGAAGCACGCTGGTTCAGAGCCCGAATACAATCAGCGCTGTCGCGACGTTCTGCTCAAGCTAGGCTAAATCCGAAACCGGCCAGAGCTTGCCGCGCATATCCAGGAACTCATTGAATGGTTGGCCCCTAAGCGGGCCTGAGCCGAAGCGCAGCACGTGGCCGTCCGGATCGCTAATCTGCATCTCATAAGCCCGCGGATAATTGGTTGGCGGATTACGAACAACAGCTCCTTTATTCGGAAATTCCTCACGAAGCTGTCCCACGTCAGGCATGCCTATCCACACCCATGTTCCGGCATGGCCCTGATCGCCCACACAGAAGAAGATTGTGCAATTGCCGCGCGAGACTGAGGCAAAATATTCCTGCTTCCAATTGAGCGCAAAGCCCAAAGTCTCCTCGTAATACCGCAAGGCGATCTCAAGGTCAGTCACTCGCAAAACAGGGATTGCTTTCCCAAACATCTTAGTGCTTCTTCTTGGTTTTCAGGTAAGCCAGCAGCACCGCTGGATCGTCAGAGATAATGGCATCCGCGCCCGCGGCAATCAGCGGGTCCCACTCAGCGGGTATGTTGGCAGTCCAGGGCACCACCTGCAAACCGGCTTGGTGGGCGGCGGCGACCTGCGCGGGCGTCACCATGGAATAATGCGGCGAGATGATATTTGCTTTGGCGCTCTGCGCGGCCGTGACAAAATCCTGCATCTTGCCTACGATCAATGCAGAGGTGCGAATCTCCGGCGCGACGCGCTTCATTTCCAGCAGCGTGCGAAAGTCGAACGATTGCAGAATCACGCGCTTTTCCAGGTTGTGTTTGTGCACACACTCCATCACCAGCCGCACGAATTCTTCGGGGCTGGGCGCGTATTCGGGCTTCTCGGCAAAAATTTTGGTTTCAATATTGAAATCAAAGTTGCCTAGCGGCGCCAGGTCGAAGACCTCATCCAAAGTGGGCATCTTGGTTCCCGGAATCGCCTGCTGTTTCGGGAACAAAGGATTTTGGATCTTACCGCAATCCCACTCGCGAACCTGTGCCAGAGTCAGCGTATGAATGATTGCGGTGGCGGCGGTGGGCGCACTGCACACCGGAGGCTCCAGGAGTGGGTCGTGCGAAATGACAAGCACACCATCGCTGGTCACAGCCATGTCCAGTTCCAGCGCATCGACGCCAGCTTCGATGGCGTAACGAAATGCCGGAAGCGTGTTCTCCGGCCGCATCGCCCGGGCACCCCGGTGACCGTGCACCAAAATAGAAGAGGCGGCATGCACGTTCATGCACGCCGCCCCAAGAACAACAAGTAACGCAACTCCAGCCTTCACACTTTTAAGTTTCGCGGCGCTTCAGGGTCGGACGCTCGTCCTGATCCGTCTTCGGCTTCTTGTCGGTGCCGGATTCATCATCGATCTGGCCACCAGCTCCAGGAGCGCGGCGCAAACGTGGTCGGTTCACATCCTTATCGTCGATCTTGCGATGGTTGTGCATCGCCATCAATCGCGTTTTCACTTCGGTAAATTCCGACGTGTTCAAGACGTATTCCGGCTTCGCCTTCAGATACTCCTGAATATTACGCTGCGAGTTCTTGATGCGGTCATCGGTCATGGGATGCGTGGAAAACACCTTCGAAATGGTGCCCGGCTTCTTCTTCTCCAGCGACTGAATCTTTTCAAAGAAATCGACAAACGAAGTGGGGTCGTAGCCGGCCTTGTACATATATTCCAGGCCCAACAGATCGGCTTCACTCTCATTCGCGCGTGAGAAAGTCAGGAAGCCTAGCGGGATTGCGAGGCCGGCGCCCTGGCGGATTGCGTAACCGGCCCAACCGCCCAGAAAGATCAGCGGGATTGTGCCGTAGTTGATGAGCTGGCCCTTGGTAGCCTGCCGCGTGCCGTGCCGTGCCGCCACATGGGCAATTTCATGCGCCATCACGCCGGCCATTTCGGCCTCGTTATCGGCCTTCATCAGGATGCCGGTGTTCACGAAAAAGAAGCCGCCGGGAAGCGCGAACGCGTTCACTTCATCGGAATCGATCACTTTGATGGTGAAGGGCACCTTGGCATCGGAGTTGCGCACCAGGTTCTGGCCCACACGGCTCACATATTCCGAAATGACCGGGTCATCCACAATACGCGCCTGCCGTTCCACTTCCGTGGCCAGCCCCTTGCCGAGCGCAATTTCCTTTTCAATAGAATAGAAATTAATGCCTTTGCCGACGTCGCGATTCCCGATCTCATCGGCATCTTTCTTTTTGTCTTTTGAATAAATGTTAACCGGCAGCAAAGCCAGCAACGCTAAGGTGGCGGAGATTTGGCGAGGAATCGGACGCATGAACACTCCTAAGGGCAGTATAAGCCTATCTACGTACCGGCGCTTGTGCGGGTTTCCGGATTCATGCCACTGGCCGAAGCGCCAACAAAAAAAGGCGGACCCCGAAAGGCCCGCCTTTTCAAACTTCGGCGTAGTTAACCGCCGAACGAACCCACTTCTTCGCGCTCTTCCACCTTCTTAACAGCGGGAGCGCTCGGAATACCCAAGGTAGACAACGGCACAAAACCACCTTCCGCGGGCTTCTCTTTCAGGATGTGTTCGCGATACAGCTTTGCCATCCGCGCATCTTCGGTCTTTTGCTTCAGGGCGGCATCACGGCTGCGAACCTTCTCTTCGCGCGCCGTCTTGGCGATACCAACCGAATCCAGATCGTGCTGAATCCCAGCATCCACGTGCTCCGCAATCAGCTTCAGCGAATGCGCCGTGGTGGGCAAATTCACATTCTTATTACCGGCGAAGATTTCGTGGCGGCCCTTTTCCTCGTACCACTTGGTCAGGGTAGCCGTCATGTGCATCTTCTCAATAATGTTGCGCCAGCCCACGCCCGTGTTATATGCGCAGAAGCTGATTTCGCCCTCTTGCGTGGCGTAAGGAATGATGCACTGTTCGGTACGGCGGAAATCGTAATTGAACAGATCCTGGAACCACATGCCGGCGATAAAGAGGAAGTTCCAGCGATCTTTGCGGCGCTTCTCGATATCCACCATGGTGCGGTCGCCCGTCACCTTACCGTAATCGCGGCCGGTGGCTCCGAAGCACTTATCGAACTTGCTCAGCATGTCGGTCAGCTTGAAAGTGGAAGGCGCGCCGAACGGATCGTAATTGCGAAGCAGCGCAAGCGAAACACCCAGCACGCTCCACTTCTTCGAACGACCGCCATCGGTCACCCTCGCCACATCTTTCGCCAACCGCTCAGCATTTAAAAAGGCGGTGACGGGCCGAAATTCCTTGGTTTCCTTATCGATCATCACGGCCATGCCAATGCCGCAATTCGGGTGGCAGCCGCAGCTCAACTGGCCCCAATCGGCGTTCGGGCCGTGCACCAGATCCGCCCAATCGGAGAACGTACTCATGAAGGAGATAGGGAACCAATCGCGAACCGGCTCACCCATGCCCACCTGATTTTTCACATCGTGCGCCAAGTGTGAAAGCGTATAGCGCTGTGCTTCCCGGCGCTCGTCGGTTACGGCCTCATCGCGGCCCGTGAAAGACACCGGCTGGAACGAAAGGAACGAAATCTTCTTCGGATTATCGAGCGCGAACTGAATAATCTTGCCCACCTGCTCATTATTGATGCCGTTAATGATGGTGGTGACGGGCACGATATCCACACCGTTCGAGTGAAGATTTTCAATCGCGCGAAGCTTCACATCGAACAAATTTCCCACAGCGCGATGCGAGTTGGCAGCGTTGCCGATGCCATCGAACTGCAGGTACGCATAGCGCAGACCGGCCAGCGCGGCTTCCTTGCAAAATTCCGGACTCTTGGCAAACTCAATCCCGTTAGTGGCCGCTTGAACGCTGTTGTAACCCACCTTGCGCGAATATTTCACCGCATCGAGGAAGTATGGAGAAAGGGTCGGCTCGCCACCCGAAAACTGCACCGACATCTGCCGGCGCGGCTTGATCGAGATCGCGTTATCGAGCAGAGTCTGAATATCTTCCCAGCTCAACTCATGCACAAACCCCACCTGATTGGCGTCCATGAAGCAGGGGTCGCACATCATATTGCAGCGGTTCGTCAAATCCACGGTCAGCACACTGCCACGACCGTGCTTCACGGTGCTGGTGCCGTGGTTGTGCAGCTTTTCATCGGCGTGGGCGCGAATATCGCGGCCCGGAAATACCTGCTCCAAATGCTTGAAGAACGCCGTATCGATGGCCATCACGTCTTCAAAATGGCCGTGAATTTCGCAATCCTTCACCATCAGGATCTTGCCATCGCGCTCGATCACCTGAGCCTTAATTTCGCCCACTTTTTCATTCAGCAGAATTTCATGAGGAATCTTGCCGTCCACAATCTGCTGCCGAATTTCAGGAATACAGCGCGGGCAAAGCGAATCGGTTGTGCGCGGCCACCCAAGCGGCGGCTTGGTCTTCTGGTAGCTCTTGAGGAGAGGCTTATCGCTCCATTTCGGAGTGAAGGCGGGACGCTGATTGATCTGGTTTAGCCGGTCAAAAATACTCCAGGCCGCACCAGCGGCAAGCGTCACAGCCTTTTCGGCATACTTAATGGGCTTATGCATAGTTATGTTCACGTCTCCTGAGAGCCTGGATATCCTTTAATAAGGCTAAAGGGTATACAGATGCACGCTCCACTCAAAATGGTTCAACTGCGATTTTTTCCAGCCCACTGGCAATTGGGGCGGTTGAACGGCTTTGTCCAACGGAATCAATAGGATGGCTGGAAAGATCGATCTCGCGCTCTACCGTGAGTGTGCTCGCGCCTGCGGTTTTCACCTGAGTGGGGTCGCGCCAGCGTTGCCCCATCCTGATGCAACCCGATATACCTCGTGGATTGGGGAGGGGTATGCCGGGGAAATGCGGTATTTGATAGACTACCGTGCCGAAAAGCGCTTGGACCCCCGCAGCCTGCTTCCGTCAGCCAAAACTATCCTGTGCCTGGGGATGCTCTACAACGGCCCGGAACCTCATACCGCCGATTTCGATTCCTACGAACGCGGCTGGATTTCACGCTACGCCTGGGGCGAGGACTACCACCATCTGGTGAGGGAGCGCCTGGCGCAACTCACAGCAAGACTTCAGGCGGTGGAGCCGTTCGACGCGAAGATCTGCTGCGATACCGCGCCGCTTTTAGAACGAACCTACGCGCGCGCCGCCGGACTTGGCTGGATCGGACGGAACACCTGTCTGATCCATGAAGGACAGGGCAGCTGGTTTTTTCTGGGCGAAATTCTGACCTCGCTCGATCTTCCAACGCCCGCCGCGCCAGCGCCCGACCGGTGCGGCACGTGCCGCCGATGTATCGATGCCTGCCCCACCACCGCCATCGTCCCGACAACAGAAGGTTGGGCCGTCGATTCCCGCCGATGCATTTCCTACTTCACCATCGAACTCCGTGGCGCGATTCCGGAAGAGCACAGGGCTCAGGCAGGCGGTCATCTGTTCGGATGCGACATCTGCCAGGATGTTTGCCCGTGGAATCGGAAGGCTACTTTTACGGTAGAGCCAGCTTTCGCACCAAGCCACCTGGCCCCACCTTTGGAAGCCATGGCGCGCCTAACCGAAGCCGAGTTCCAGACAATGTTCCGCGATAGCCCGGTAAACCGTGCCCGCTATTCCGGCTTCCTGCGGAACGTGGCGATTGCAATGGGAAACTCCGGCAACGCGCGCTTGATGGAGCCGCTGGAGCACTTGGCGGCGTCATCCGATGAGCTAGTAGCGGAACATGCGGCCTGGGCCATGGCACAAGTAAAGCGAGCTATGAACAAAGAAGAACTTAGGCCGTCACCGAAGAGTCGTCCTGAACATCTCGTTTCTTAATTTCCGGGATTGAAGCAATCCGTTGTGTAGATGTATCAGTTCGGCTTGGGCAGCACCTTCGACGTTCAACGGCATCGACCGCCGGCGACGCCATCCACCGATGATCGAAGATCTACCGGAAGTTTTTCGGACCAACGAAACCCCTGGTAACGGCCGCCCCATAGACCAACTACGGTAGACGGGAAGATCATTTCGTCACCTCCGTTGGCGATGCCGAGTAGACCACACTTAGCCAAAAGTCTTCGATAGGCAATAAACCGCTTTGTTGGCAGGACCTTTGACGCGTTATTGTCCCCATCATTTATAAAAACTGTTCCCACCCCTTTTACAGAATCTTCGCGCATCCATTCGCGAAGCAACTCAAGATCGTCGGCGTGCTGGGTGAATTAAAATATAAGTTCTTTATCCGTCTTGAGAGGGCCACTACAGGCGGCGGCGAGTATCACGACGCCTGGTAGCACCGCGTGCTGCCTCCATTTGAGGAGTCTCATTTCACCCATGCTTTAGACTAATGGGTGTGCTCCGCTCCGTTGCGATTCTTTTCTACGCCGCCGCTCTGCTGGCCGTGGAAGGGCCCAACACCGTAGCCGCTTTCGACCACTACTACAACCTGGAATACGATCAGGCCATCACCGGTTTCGAAGCAATCGCCAAGGCCAACCCGCAAGCGCCGGAACCGCACAGTAGCATCGCCCAGTGCCTGCTCTACCGCGAAATGTTTCGCAACGGCGCCCTCGAAAGCGAACTGGTCAGCGGCAACAATTCTTTCCTGCGCCGGCCCAAAGTGAACACCAGTCCCGAGACCGAAAAGCGCTTCCAAACCGAAGTGGACCGCGCGATGAGCCTCGCTCAGGCGCGCCTCCATAAAAACCCGAACGACACCGAAGGCCTCTATGCGATGGGCGTCGCGAACGGCCTGAAATCGAATTATGATTTTCTGGTGCGTAAAGCCTGGCGCGATGCCTTAAGCGAAGCCACCGCCGCACGAAAGCTGCACAACCGCGTCACCGAACTCGATCCTTCGAACTATGACGCTCGCCTGGTGCAGGGCGTACACGATTATGTGGTGGGGAGCCTGCCATGGCTGTACAAGTCGCTCGGGTTCCTGGCCGGTTTTCACGGCGATAAGGATCTGGGGATTCGCACCCTGGAAGAAGTCGCGCGCAAGGGGCGCTACAACAAGTCGGATGCCGAAATTCTCCTTTGCGCCCTCTATCGCCGGGAAGGCCAGCCTCGCAAGGCCATTCCACTCCTGGAGGACGTATCGAAACGCTACCCGCGAAATTATCTTCTGAAGCTCGAACAAGCCCAGATGTATAGCGCCATTGGCGACAACAAGAACGCGCTAGCTGTGCTGGACCGCGTGGAAGCGGCAAAAAGCTACAACGCCCCAGGCTACGCCCAACTGCCAGCCGAGAAAATTGCGTATGAGCGCGCCACCATTCAATTCTGGCATCGCGACCTGGACGCCGCCCTCGAAAATTTCAAAAAAGTAACCGCCAAGCCCGCCGACCTGGACCTGAACACCGGAGTGCTCGCCTACATGCGCCAGGGACAGATTTACGATTTGACAAACCGGCATTCCCTTGCCGTTCCGAGGTACGAAGCAGCCATCAAATTCGCGCCACAGTCCGATGCCGCAAAAGAGTGCCGAAGGTACATCGCATCGCCTTACAATCGGCCCTAGCACTCACACCAGCTGAATTTCCTTAAATACGTCCGCGCGACCAATAAATCTAATCGCCTCTCCGAAACCGTACTCGGTCCTCCTGCACAATCCACAACTCGCCCATCGGCGTGCGCTCCCGCAGCACCGCGACCGTTCTTCTTAAATAGGAAAGCACGGAGCCTTTGTCTTGTGACTTCAACCGAAGCACAATGATGCCCACAAAATGTTGCGGAGGGTATGCTTGAATGTTGCAGAAATCAAGATCGGAGTGTCACCAGCACCCGCTCCTCACTCTTCACTCGTGCAGCCACAACTTTGTCGTCAGCACCGGACATGTGCTCTTGCACAACGGTTTCGGCGTCGAACCCCGCATCTTGAAGCGCAATGGCCGCTTCCACAG
>Ga0123338_10000607_pt1 | contig 36294 bp, 32 predicted proteins | sample grotaG_FD_89793 | JGI IMG/M metagenome (GOLD analysis project Ga0123338, IMG submission 89793) | Glacier valley bacterial and archeal communities from Borup Fiord, Nunavut, Canada, to study Microbial Dark Matter (Phase II) -... | ecosystem: Environmental > Aquatic > Freshwater > Ice > Glacier ...
ACAGAAGATGAACTGGCAATAGAAAAAAATGAAATACTTATTGCTGCATTTGAAGAAGAAAAAATGCTGGGATGCTGTATGCTGGTACAGGAAGCTGAAAAACATTGCCGCCTGCGTCAGATGGCTGTACTAAACAATTTACAAGGAAAAGGAATAGGTAGGGCACTAATGATATTTGCGGAGAATATAGCCCGTGACCGGGGTTACAGAAAGCTTTCTATGCATGCAAGGAAGACAGCCCTGGGATTTTACGAAAGACTTGGATACGCTACGAGTGGTAATGAATTTGCTGAACTTTCCATCCCCCATTATATAATGGAAAAAAACTTGTAAGTATTAGTTACTGACAAGCTGTTACGATAACAAATCAGCCAGAGAATGTTTTTTAATTTATTTTATAAATCTTATTGTTAAAGGATAGCGGTATGTTTTTCCTTCACTTGCTTTAATAGCAGCTATAATTACTAATACAGCTGCTGCTACACCAACCGCCCATAAAAGAAATATTCCTATTACTGTAATGACAAGGGCTATACAGGCAAGAAAAACAGTGATCTGAAAATTCAAAGATTCTTTTGCATGATCAGCAACAAATTTTGAGTCATCTTTTTTTAAAAGATAAATAATTAACGGCGCCACAAATGTGGAGGCAAATGTCAGTGCATGTGCAAGTATCCCCAGTGTTTTCTCATCGCTGGTAGGTATATCTGTTATTTTACGGCTAACATTTAAATCGTTAGATAATCCTGGTTGTTCCATATAATTACTTTGTTATGAATATAGTACTTATTTATGTTTTATCAGGAAGTTGAATGGATGGACGGTCAGAAAGATTTTATTACGGGCTATGGAAAATTTATCAACTCATTCTAAAGCTGCCTAACCTCCTTCGCTATGAGGGTGCGATGCATCTGGTGTAAAAATTTGTGCAGGTTTGGCATAGATTGCACCTCTTCGACTATCAATAAAAAATTCTTCCCGGTTTGTTTCAACCTGGCGCTATTAGTCTGCGTCTGGATATATTTTAATATAGAATGAAAAATGTTAGATTCAAAGTAGGGCGAATCCGGTTTATTTATAAAATAGCAACGGAGCGTATCATCTTTCAAAACCATTTTTTCAAATCCAAGTTCTACGGCAATCTTACGGCAACGGACAGTTGTAAACAGGTCTTCTACCTGTGCCGGAAGGGCTCCAAACCGATCTATCATTTCTTTATGAAAACTTTGTAGTTCCGCTTCGTTATCACAGTTATCCAGCCTTGTATAAAGAGACAATCTCTCGGTAATACTTTCAACATATTTGTCAGGTATCAGTATTTCAAGATCGGTATCTATGGTACAGTCATGAACAAAATCTTCCTGGCGGTCTATCTCTTCTTTGAACAGGTTACGGAACTCGGTACGTTTCAACTCTTTGATTGCTTCATCCAGTATTTTCTGGTACATCTCAAAACCTATCTCGGCCATAAAACCACTTTGCTCCCCTCCCAGCATATTACCCGCGCCGCGGATATCGAGGTCTCTCATCGCTATCTGGAAGCCACTACCTAACTCACTATGCTGTTCCAGCGTTTGTAATCTTTTACGGGAGTCATTAGGCAATGTGCTAAGTGGTGGCGCCAGCAGGTAGCAGAACGCTTTTTTATTGCTTCTTCCTACACGCCCCCGCAGCTGATGAAGATCACTTAAACCAAACTGGTGGGCATTGTTGACAATGATAGTATTTACATTAGGTATATCAACTCCGCTTTCCACGATATTGGTACATACCAGTACATCATATTTCCTGTCAATGAAATCAAGAATACGCTCTTCCAGCTCATGCCCTTCAAGTTGCCCGTGAGCGTAACCAATACTTATATCCGGACACAACGCCTGTATCAGGGAGGCCATCTCTGCTAAGCCGGAAACACGGTTGTGAATAAAAAACACCTGGCCTCCTCTTTCTATCTCATAATAAACAGCATCACGGATAACATCCTGGTTAAATACCTGCACCTCTGTCTGGATAGGTTGCCTGTTCGGCGGCGGAGTATTGATGATGCTGAGGTCACGGGCGCCCATTAAAGAAAATTGCAATGTACGTGGTATAGGGGTCGCCGTTAGTGTAAGGCAATCTACATTCGTGCGGATGGTTTTCAATTTTTCCTTCGCGGCAACACCAAACTTCTGTTCCTCGTCAATCACCATAAGCCCCAAGTTTTTAAACTTAACATCTTTGCTTAACAATGAATGTGTCCCTATTATTATATCGATCTTACCTTCTTCCAGTTTTTTTAATGTCTCCTTTTTTTCTTTAGCTGATTTAAACCGGTTTACATAATCCACCGTTACCGGAAAATCCTTAAGGCGCTCGCTGAATGTTTTATAGTGTTGAAAAGCCAGAATAGTCGTAGGCACCAGCACGGCAGCCTGTTTTCCATCGCAGCAGGTTTTAAAGGCGGCGCGTATGGCAATTTCTGTTTTACCAAATCCCACATCACCGCAAACTAATCTGTCCATTGGTGAAACAGACTCCATGTCCTTTTTCACATCTGCTGTTGCCTTACTCTGGTCGGGAGTATCTTCATAAATAAAGGAAGCTTCCAGTTCTGTTTGCATGTAGTTATCGGGAGCGCTTGCAAAGCCCTGCTGTGACTTCCGCTGAGCGTATAACCTTATGAGATCAAATGCTATCTCCTTGACTTTTGTTTTTGTTTTTTCTTTCAGCTTGTTCCAGACATCACTGCCGATCTTATTAATTTTCGGCACAGTGCCTTCCTTACCCGTAAACTTCGATATTTTATGAAGTGAGTTAATATTCACATATAAGATATCATTGTCTTTATAGATGATCCTAACGGCCTCCTGTAGTCGCCCGTTAGATTCTATTTTTTGTAAGCCACTATACACACCGAGTCCATGATCTATATGTGTAACATAATCTCCTGGTTGCAAATCACGCAGGGTGCGAAGGGTAATGGCTTTATTTTTATTATAAGCCTGCCTGATTTTATATTTGTGGTAACGTTGAAATATCTGGTGATCGGTATAACAGACAACTTTTATATCATCATCTATAAAGCCCTCGTGAATGGATGCGGGAACAGGTGTAAAAAGGATTTCCGCTTTAAGATCTGTAAATATGGTGTGTAATCTTTCTAACTGCTTTGGGTTATCGGCGAAGATATACAAACCGTACTTTTTAGCTTCCCAGGCTTTCAGATCTTTAATCAACAAGTCGAACTGCCGGTTAAAAGCGGGTTGTTCTTTTGTATGAAATTCTATTACTGATTTTGTACCGGGTACACCGGTTGCAGCCTGATCACCGGTAAACGAAGATGTAAAGCCAAATTCGATAACATGCCGAAGGTGGATCTGTTGTTCTATAACTTCACTGCTTACAAAATCATTTTCATTAACATTAATCTTTTCATATTTGTCTTCTTCGAGGTCAGCTTTTGTATGGGTACTATTTTGTTCCTGGTTCAGGTATTGCTGCAGTTCTGTTTCCTGAACACGTAATTTTTCTTTAAGTCCTTCCCAGTCCTGCATCCACACAACAGTATTTGAAGGAAGAAATTCCAGCAGCGAAACCTTGCCGGCTTTATCAAACTGGGTTTCCACGTTAGGAATTATTGTTACCTGTAATATTTTGCGTTCGCTGAGCTGCGTTTCCGGGTCAAAGATTCTTATTGAATCAACGTCATTACCAAACAATTCTATCCGGTAAGGTTTTTCATTCCCAAAAGAATAAATGTCGAGGATGCCACCGCGTAAAGCAAATTGACCCGGTTGGTAAACAAAATCGGTCCTTTCGAAATTGTAGCCGATAAGTTTTTCCATAAGGCCATCCACGTCTAACGTATCACCTGTTCTGATTTGAATAATTGTTTCAGCAAGGATCTTTTGCAACACCACTTTTTCCGAGAGCGCCTCGGGATAAGTAACGATCATTTTTTTATTCCCTCCGCCACTTACCTTCATAAGTGTTTCCGTACGAAGCATCACATGGCTGCTGTTGAGCAGGTGAAAATTTTTCCTGTTTTTGAAGGAGAACGGGAAATAAAAAAGATCGTATGCATTCGTCAGGTTTTCCAGGGTATTATGAAAATACGCAGCCTCCTCAGCATCATTGAGTATAATAAGATGGTTTAATTCTGTACAGCCCGGATGGGCAAATACCGCGCTTATAATAAAAGGAGAAGCGCTACCCTGGAGGTTTTTAAGAAAAATTTTTTGTGGCTGGGCAAAAGAAAGCTTGTCCGCCAATTGAAAAAGACGGGGGGATTCAACATATTTTTCACGCAACTGCTCCAGATTCATATTATGGAGGGTGAAGGTAATTAAAATTGTCTATCAGCAGTAAGCTTTCAGTTCAAACAAATTTAATAAACCGCATCATAATCCATTTTCAAATCAACCCTTGTCATCTTTCCGGCTTTAACTTCGACAGGTGCGATATTATTTTTTCCATCAAACCGATTGGCATACAAAACCGTATCTTTTTTTATAAATATTGAATATTTACCTGGAGGTAACTGAACGTTGAAATAGCCTTTGCTGTTTGTTTGAATTTTTTTAAGCAGCCGGGTGGTAACTGATGTATAAAAGGATGATCCTTCTTTCCTGGAAGCCTGGCTTGTATTGGTTAGCTCATAAATATACAGGCTTCCTTTAATGCCTTTTGGCGCCGCGGGTTTTATATCAGGTGATGGCATCTGGTTACCCGATACTTTATACAAGAAGCCTTCAATACCTTGTTTTTTAATACCAACTGGTTTGAATGCAGCTATGCCTCCCAGGAACACCGCAAATAGCAAGACATAAAAAATATTTTTTTTCATTTGAAGAGATATAATTACTGGCTATAAAAATATCATAATATTGGCTCTCAAACGTTTAAATGTGTAATTTTAAGATTGTTAAATTTATTATATGAAATTGTCCGGATTTGTACCCTTTCTTTTAGGCATCGTATTGTTTAATTTAGATCATGTTACGGCGCAGGTGAATACAGAAGTCCGGCTGTTAAACAAGGCATCGGTACAGCGGGCAGAAGAAGAAAATATTACTTTCAAAAAACTTTTACAGCTTTCCAGACAAAAAGGGTGGAAGATGATGACTACTACTAAAAACGGTGGTATCATTATATTAAGCGGCATTGATCCGCTTGGATACCCGCTGTATATTTCAACAGATAACAATATTATTTCAGCGGCATCGATAAAAACGAATCTTTTATGGCCGGGAGGAAGTACCGGGCTTGCGTTGAGCGGTTCTTCCGCTAACATGAAAGGGAGGCTGGGAATATGGGATGGTGGTAAAATTCTCAACACACATGCTGAACTTATGAACAGGATAAATCAAAAAGATAATCCTATTACGCTTAACGATCATGCTACCCATGTAGCGGGAACCCTGATTGCAAGTGGTGTTAATCCTTCCGCAAAGGGTATGTCTTTCGGAGTCCAGCAACTTACAGCTTATGATTTTTCGAATGATATGTCTGAGATGCTCGCTGAAGCTACCAACCTGCTGGTCTCTAATCACTCCTATGGCTTTCTTGCAGGATGGCATTTTAATGATTCCCAAAGCAGGTGGGAATATTACGGACTCCCTAATTCCGTTGAAGATTATAAATTTGGATTTTATTCCGTTGAAGCGCAGATATGGGACTCTATTGCTTACAACGCTCCTAATTACCTTATAGTTAAATCCGCGGGTAACGACCGCAATGACAACGGGCCGGCAGTAGGGCAGCCTTACTGGAGAATGGATGCATCAGGCACTTTCGTAAGTTCAGGTAACAGACCGGATGGTATCAGCAGTAACAATGGTTATGATAATATCCCTCTTAACGGCACTTCTAAAAATATCTTAACGGTTGGTGCAATCAATCCTATTCCCGGAGGCTATTCTATTTCCTCCGATGCGAGGCTTTCAAATTTTAGTAGCTGGGGACCAACTGATGATGGAAGGATAAAACCCGATGTTGTGGCGGATGGTGTAAACGTTCTTTCAAGCATTAGTACAGGTGCAAATGATTACGCCAGTTACAGTGGCACTTCCATGTCATCACCTGCCGCCGCGGGCAGCTTATTTTTGCTGCAGGAATATTTCTCTAAACTTAATGGAGGCACTTTTATGCGTTCAGCAACGTTGAAAGGAATCGTTATTCATACAGCGGATGACGGTGGAAATGCCGGACCGGATTATCAATTCGGCTGGGGTGTTGTTAATATGGAAAGGGCAGCGGCAGTTATCACTGCAAATAATACTAATAAATCAATCTACGAAAATAACCTTGCAAGTGGAGGCACCTATGCTTTACCGGTAGTAGCCTCCGGAAAGGGCTCGCTGACAATTACCATTTGCTGGACCGATCCAAAAGGCATTGTAGAACCTACTACTTTAAACAGCCGTACAAAAAAGTTAGTCAACGACCTGGACATCAGAGTTCAGCATGGTGCCGGTATCACCTATCAGCCTTTTGTACTTACTCCCTTAAATCCATCCGCGCTGGCTACCACCGGAGACAACACTATTGACAACGTTGAGAAAATAATTATAGAAGACGCCGTACCAGGTGATACGTATAATATTACTGTTTCACATAAGGGTACTTTAAGCAGGGGTTCACAGGCATACTCCCTGATTGTCAGTGGTGCAGGCGGTACAGCTTACTGCGCTTCTGCACCGGTCAGTAATACCGGTGCCCGAATAGATAATGTCACCGTTGGTAGCTTTTCGCTTTCCAATGCCGCTGGTTGCACTACCTATACCAACAACACCGGTTCTACGATATCAATTGAACCAGGTCAAACTGTTCCGGTAACGATTGATGTCAGCAGCTGCGATGCTACCTCTGCAAATAAAATTGTGAAGGTTTTTATCGATTATAATAACGATGGTGATTTTAACGATGCGGGTGAAAATGTGGTACAAAGCACTGTAATTAGCGGTACCGGTACGTTCACTGGAAGCTTTGTAAATACCGGGCTACTTCCTGCCGGCAGTTATACGCTGATGAGAATTATTGTACAACAAACCAGCACGGCTTCAGACGTTAATCCATGCGGCGGTTACCCTAACGGTGAAACGCAGGATTACCGGATTAAGATTGCTACTCCCTCTAATGATGTAGGAGTAAGTGAAATTGTATCCCCTTCAATAACTTCCTGTTCAAACGGCACACAATTCGTAAGCATAAGAATCAAGAATTATGGTGCTAACGATAAAGTAAATGTACCGGTTACGCTGGATGTAAAAAACGGCGCCACTTCCGTTGCATCGGCTTCTATTTTTTGTGCAGATACGATACATGGGAACTCCGATGTCATCTATACTTTTCAAACGCCTTTCCCTGCATTGGCTTCCGCTACTTATACAATTACCGGTACAGCCAATCTGACGGGTGATCAAAACGCATTGAATAATGCTACTACAGCTACAGTTACTATTAGCAGTGGTTCAACACCGCCAGCTGCAACTGCAGCAATATGTGGTACAAGCCAGGTGTTTTTAAATGCAACCCCCGCCGGTTCAGATCTGCCTGTCTGGTATAGTACCGCTACCTCAACTACGCCGATAGCTGCAGGCAACAATACTTCTTCAACATTTATCACAAGTAATAAAACTTATTATGTTGCTGTGAACGATGTTACTGCCAGAGTAGGACCGGCTGCTAAAACAATTTTTACCAATGGTGGCTACAATAACTTTAGTGGTAACTATGTTAACTTTACTAATAATGTTCCACTGACAATTGATAACGTAAGACTTTATATCGGGAACGCCGGCAGAGTGATGTTTACAGTTGCCAATATTATAACTGCTACTTCTACCGGGATCACCTATTCACCCATTTCGAATACTACAATCGATGTATTTGCTACCACGCCTAATCCTCAGCCAGGTGCTGTTTCCGGTAATAATCCATTAGATCTTGGAGCTGTTTACAGCCTTAATCTTCCAGTGCCTACTGCTGGTAATCATGCTATAATAATCCAGTGTTTAAATGGCGCTACTATCTTCAGGAATAACGGCATCACTGTAAATCCTTATCCTTATACTATTCCGGGTATCATTTCAATAACAGGAAATAGCGCCATCAACGCGGCAGATACAACCGACCTTACCTACTATCAAAAATTTTATTATTTCCTTTATGACATGAGTGTAAAACTTACTGCTTGCGCCAGTCCGCGCGTAGCAGTGGTAGCGACCAATGCCGTTTCGCCGGTGATAACGCAGGCAGGTAACATATTTACCAGCAACAGTACATCAGGTAACCAATGGTTTTTAAATGGTAACGCTATTGCAGGAGCAACAGCACAAACTTTCGCGGCGGTTTCAGCAGGGATTTATAAAACCATCGTTAACGGCGGCTGTGCTTCCAATGAATTAAATTATGGTACCACTCCGGTAATAGACCTCAACGGCGCCACTATTGCGCTTGTGGCATCACCCAACCCGAATAAAGGACAATTTTATCTTCAATTCGAGGTAAAAGGAAAAGATGATTTAATCATAAGCCTCTTGAATACTTTAGGACAAGAAGTATATACAAGTAAGACGACAGGATTTACCGGCAAATTTTCACAACAATTAAATACTGGTCAGACAAGGGCGGGAATGTATATCCTTAAAATTCAACACAACAAGAAAGTTTACGTTAAGAAGATTATAATAGAATAACGATTAGAGCGTAACTTCAAAAACAGGCATGGTATAATTACCATGCCTGTTTTGTACATTAATAAATAATAATTCAGCCTTAATTTTATTTATTCAACTTCTTTTTAATTATGGCTTCTGAACTATCATCGGACTGAGAATCTTTCATAGGCACAACCCTGCTTTTATAAGTCAGGTCACTGGTTTTCTCCATTCTGGCAATTTCGTGCTGAAGTTTTAATATCTCGGCGTGATTGTTTAGCATTTCACTTTCTAAGTTTAAAACTCTTTTTTTTGCTTTTTTAATCTGGGCGCTTCTAAAAAAAAATCCCCCGCAGGCTGATATTAAAAAAATCAGTGGCAGCCATAGTATGCTTATGGATAAATTAGCAATCATATTTTATCAACCTCTTTTAAAATTTAAGATCCGATTATTTACATCAATTAAAACAGCAACACTATATTGCATTTACAACGGTACTTTTAATAGATTCAATAGGAATCCTTTCTTGTTTCATAGTATCCCGGTAACGGATAGTTACCATATTATCTTCCCTGGTTTGGTGATCAACGGTAACACAAAATGGTGTGCCGATCGCATCCATTCGCCGGTAACGTTTACCAATAGCATCTTTCTCTTCATAAAAACACCTGAACGCCGATTTGCAATCGTTCATGATGTTACGGGCTATTTCAGGTAGTCCATCTTTTTTTTGCAAAGGAAACACAGCTAATTTAATCGGCGCAAGCTTTGCCGGAAACCTTAGAATTACCCTGCTATCGATCTTTTCATCGGTGCTCAGGTCTTCCTCTTCATAAACTTCACTTAAGATCATTAACACAGTCCTGTCTAAACCTACCGACGTTTCAATTACATAAGGAATATAATTCTGGTTTATCTCACTATCAAAATACTGCATTTTCTTTTTGCTAAACTGCTGGTGATTTTTCAAATCAAAATCAGTTCTTGAATGGATGCCTTCAACTTCTTTATAACCAATCGGGAAATCGTATTCAATATCACAGGCCGCATCTGCATAATGGGCCAATTTCACATGATCATGAAAACGATATTTATCCGCTGGTATCCCAAGACTTACATGCCATTTCATTCTTTCTTCTTTCCAGTATTCATACCATTCTTTTTGTGTACCCGGACGAATAAAAAACTGCATTTCCATTTGTTCAAACTCCCGCATCCTGAAAATAAACTGCCGGGCTACGATCTCATTACGGAATGCTTTACCAACCTGCGCTATCCCAAAAGGGATTTTCAACCGACCGCTTTTCTGAACATTAAGGAAGTTTACAAAAATTCCCTGGGCAGTTTCAGGTCGCAAATAAATTTCATTAGCTTCTTCTTCGCCGCCGCTTCCTATCCGGGTAGAGAACATCAGGTTAAACTGCCTGACATCGGTCCATTCAGCTGTTCCGCTTACTGAACATTTTATATTATTAACTTCTATTAGCTTCTTTAAATCATCATAGTGATTGCCGGCTAACAAACGATCCATTTCTGCCAATAATATAACTGACTCTTCCTTTCTACCTTTTTTTTCCAGTTCAGCGGCATATTCTTCAATTAAATGATCCACTCGATAACGCTTCTTGCTTTGTTTGTTATCTATCATCGGATCGCTAAAGTTATCTATATGACCGCTGGCTTTCCAGGTAGTGGGATGCATGAAGATTGCGGCGTCGATACCTACAATATTCTCATGCAGCTGGGTCATGCTTTTCCACCAGTAATCCTTAATATTTTTCTTTAGTTCACTTCCATATTGTCCATAGTCGTACACAGCGCTTAATCCATCGTAAATTTCACTTGAAGGAAAAATAAAACCATATTCTTTGCAATGGGCAATTATAGCCTGGAACCTGTTTGTGTCATTTGCCATACTTTTGCAAAAATAGTAAAGTAAGGAGCACTAGCCGCTCAAAAAAATATTTTGTAGCTAGTAATTGTTAACATTAAATTTAATAATAGAATACGCTTAGCTTTTAAATTGATGGAACATGCTTAAAGAAGATTTAAAATTGAGCATTGGTAATCCTGCTTTCTCCGCATAAGCTGTCAGTGTAATTTTTCATTGTTTAGATGGCGTGTGGCATCACGCAGATTTTTCTTTTCAAAATTTATTTTCAGTGCTTCCGTAAGATCAACCCCTGTCTGGTTTGCCAGGCATATTAATATCCACAGCACATCTCCCATTTCATCCGGAAGGCTTTTTTCTTTGTCCGACACTTTATGTGATTGCTCTCCATATTTACGAACCATGATACGTGATAGTTCACCTACCTCTTCCATCAATATACCTAGATTGGTAAGTTCATTGAAGTACCGGACGCCAACCGATTTTATCCAGTTATCTACATCCTGCTGTGCCTGCTCTAAAGTCATTGTATTGTTTAAGTATTGTTTTTTAAAAGAGTGTTGAATCCTTGATTTCATTCTTTATTCTTAGTATCGATTATTATAGTCACCGGCCCGTTATTCACGAGGTTCACCTGCATCATTGCCTGGAACTTGCCCGTTTCAATTTTTTTACCAAGGTCATCCTCTAATTGTTCGATCATGTATTCATACATAAGCAGCGCGGTTGAAGGTTTGGCAGCCCTGACATAAGATGGCCTGTTGCCTTTTTTTGTGGAAGCGTGCAAGGTAAACTGGCTGACTAACAGGATATCACCACCCGCATCTTTCACTGAGATATTCATCACTCCGTTTTCATCATCGAATATCCTCAGATGGACGATTTTACCACTTAGCCATTTGATATCTTCCATCGTATCACTTTCTTCTATCCCCAATAACACCAGCAACCCTGTTTGGATCTTTGATTTTATGTTACCCACAATGTTCACACTTGCTTCACTCACTCTTTGAACTACTGCCTTCATGTATTGCGAATTATTCTGTGTAAATTTACTAATCTGAATGTATGATCGACGTATCAAAAGAAATAAAGTTTCGTACAGCCCGTAGTGGTGGGAAAGGCGGCCAGAATGTCAATAAGGTGGAAACCATGGTGGAGGGATACTTTCAAGTGGCTGACAGTGGTTTCCTAAACGAAGAACAGAAAGAAACCATCCGGCTTAAATTATCAAAAAAGATTAACGCTGAAGGAAATTTACAGGTCAAAAGTCAGGTTCACCGGACACAACTCTTAAATAAAAAAACGGTCATTAAGAAGATGAACCTGCTGATAGACACGGCACTGAAAAAACAAAAGAAAAGGCTTCCTTCAAAACCTTCTAAAACAGCTAAAGAAAATAGAATCAAAGCAAAGAAACTGGATGGCGAAATTAAAGTGACCCGGAAAAAAATACGCTCGTCAGATCATTAAAATATTTCATGACTACGAAATAAACAACTGCAAAAATTGCTGGTATCTTTATGACAACCGGTTATCTCCACAAAAAATTATTATCAATTATTATAAAATTTTTTCTCTCGTGAACATTGTAAACAACTGATGAAGAAAACTTTTTTTATATTCTTTCTTGGCGTGATTATTACATCCTGTGCTTTTATTAACGGCTGTTCTAAGAAGAATGATAATGATTATAAAACAACGCCGCTTAATTTTACTATCCCTGCAGGTTTTCCTGAACCTCAATATAAATTTGAAGGTAATGCACTTACCAGTGAAGGATTTGAATTAGGAAGGAAATTATTTTACGATGGTAAACTTTCAAAGGATGGAAATTTTTCGTGTGCTTCCTGTCACCAGCAATTCGCAGCTTTCGCTACTTTTGACCACGACCTTAGTCATGGATTTAATAATCAGTTCACCACCAGAAATGCCCCAGCCTTATCTAACCTTGTCTGGCAGAAAGAATTTCAATGGGATGGCGGCGTTAATAATATAGAAGTACAACCGCTTGCCCACATTACTGCTCCCAATGAAATGGCTGAAGAAATTAATAATGTTATCAATAAATTAAAGGCTGATCAGCAATACAAAACAATGTTTAAAGCAGCTTATGGCGACCATGAAATAAACAGCCAGAGAATGTTAAAGGCCATTGCGCAGTTTGTATGTTCTCTTGTTTCAGCGAATTCAAAATACGACAAAGTTAAAAGGGGTGAAAAAATGTTTACTTATGCAGAGCAAACAGGCTACACGGCTTTCCAGGCGAAATGCGCATCCTGTCATAAAGAACCCCTATTCACCGATCTGAGTTACCGTAATACCGGCATGCCTTTAAATAAGGATCTGAACGATTACGGAAGAATGCGCATTACTGGCAAAAAAGAAGATTCGCTGAAATTTAAAGTGCCCAGCCTTAGGAATATTTACCAGTCATTTCCTTATGGACATGACGGAAGGTTTTATAGCCTGGATAATGTTTTAAATCATTACAGCAATGGTATACAAAACAGTGCAACGCTGGACCCGCTATTAAAAGACAAGATTTCTTTTACAACGGAAGAACGATACTATGTCAAAATATTTCTCGCCACGCTCACCGATTCAATTTTTATTACTGATAAACGATTTGTGCAACCTTTATAGAAATTATTGTATGTAGTGCTATGTGAAGCATGCACTTACCAGTTTTATGCTAGCTTGAAATTGTCGAATTTGCTATCAGCCTACGCATTACTACTTTATAAAACCAGGTATATCTACCTTCGATATTAAGAATTAATACTGCTTTCAATTGTAAATATGTTGGATTATTTTAGCTGAATTATTCAACATAAAATAAATTTAATATGCTACGAAAATTTTTCCCTTCCGTTGTCATTACCATACTGCTTTTATCAACAGGCTTAATCAGTTGTAATCAGCATTTAAATAATGGCGATAATGGGGTTATTTCATTTGATACAGCCAGGGCCGCCCAATCGGTTATCCCTATTCAGGAAGCAATAGCTTTTCAGCGAAGTTTTATTAGAACACGCAGTGAACTAAGTAAGCTTACAAACGATACCAGCTATCTCTCACAAAATTTTAATTTACCAAACGGCGAAGCTTTTACAAAAGACGCGCTCCTGCTTTTGCTTAATCAGAAAGATGCCGATGGGGTAAGATTTTATTATGGAAAGGATACTAAAGGAGTTGTTCGACTGGTGCTGCTGCCTGTTACTAAAGACGGCAAAGTCATCTACACTAAACTGATCGGATCTTCCCGGTCTGTGACAGGCCTGGATTCCAGCGTTACAGGGGTTAAAGCTAAAGCTTTGAATGCCGGCAACAATGATGAAGCAGTTGAAACAGGGCAGACATGTCCGCCATGCTTAATAGATCCTCAGCAACCGTAACAAAATTTACAAGTGATTTTTTTCAGGGATACATAAGGTTTCATACAAATGAAAACTTTATTGGAGGTTATTGATGATAACTTATTTATTGACCAAACTTATACGAGTAACAGTTAAGGTATGGACGAGAACTTATACTTATTCTTATTTAGCCTTAGCATTTCGTTTGCAGCGATAGCAGGACTGATACGCTACAAAAATGTTAATGCAAGCTACCGTCCTTTTTTGTGGTATATTTTTATATCCCTTTTAAACGAATTACTTGTTGGTTTCTACCTGGCGAAATATACAGTAAAGCCTATACAGATAGCCGACTGGAATTTCTTCAATCTATTTGAATGTTTAATTTTTTTAACCCAGTTTTATTACTGGCAGGTTTTTTCAAAGCTAAAAGAAAGTTTTTTTGTTTTAACTATCCTGCTGGTAGCGATCTGGATTGGAGAAAATTTTTTCCGGTCAACAATATATTCTTTTAATTATATATTCCTTATCTCCTATTCTTTCGTTCTTGCGCTATTAAGTATATATACCATCAATACTATTGTTGTTAAACTGAACAGGTCGTTATTTAAGAATGCTATGTTTATTATTTGCGTAGGTTTGGTTATTTATTTTATTTATACAATTATTGTATTTACATTTTTACTGATAGGCACCGACAAAGTAATTCTTCTTGAAGTTTTTACGATTAAAGTTTTTGTAAACGCTTTTGTAAATCTAGTATATGCGGTAGCGGTATTTTTCATTCCCCGTAAAATGAAAAGAATGGATTTTTTTGATGGGATCACCATGCGAAACAACAAATGATTTATTTAAAGAGGTAAGAGAACCTGTTTAAGCAACCACAAGAATAACAATGAACGTAGCGCATTCACAATATTTAAGGGCTGTTGTAATGGTAGCATTGCTGATAGGTATAATTATAGCCTATTTTATAATCAGCATTGTACGTTATCACAGGCGTTATGTTAAGTTGCAGAAAGACAGAATTTTTGCCGAGATCACCATGCAGGAAAATGAGCGTAAACGTATAGCTACCGACCTTCATGATAGCATCGGTCCATTATTATCAGCCGTTAAGCTGAATATTAACAGCATTGAAATGGAGCATGCGGAGGATAAAAAAGTTATTCTTCAATCAGGGAAGTACCTCGATGACATTATTGGCAGTATGCGGGAGATCTCCTATAACCTCTTACCAAATACCCTTGAGCGCAAAGGACTCATAGAAGCTATCAAAGAGTTCGTTATTCAGATCAATAATAAAAGTTCCGTTAGCATCCAGTTTTTTGTAATTAAGGAATGTAAGATACCTAAGGAAAAAGAGATTCACATTTTCAGGATGATACAGGAAATTTCGCATAACACTATGAAACATGCTGAAGCTAAAAGTTTTCAGATAGGTCTTAGTGAAGAGCATGGTAACCTGCTTCTTTTTACCAAAGACGACGGAAAAGGTTTTGACGCTGATAAAGTGAAAAACAATAGCAAGGGACTGGGTCTCAAAAGTTTAGAGAGCCGGGTAGAGATCCTGAACGGCATATATTCTCTTGACTCAAAACCAAATAAGGGCACAAATTATTTCATAAAAATACCGTTAAGTTGATCTAAATTTGGCATTTACTCACCAGATGAAATACAATATCACCATCGTAATTGCAGACGATCATGAAATATTCAGAGATGGATTGGTATTGATGTTATCCAGGCAACCTTCTGTTACTGTTATGGGTCAGGCGGGTGATGGAAAAGAACTTATTGAACTGGTGAAAGTGCACAAACCGGATATCATAATCACCGATATAAAAATGCCGTATATGGATGGTGTGGAAGCCACCACCTATCTTACTCATCATCATCCTTCTTCAAAAATTATTGCCTTATCCATGTTCAATGAAGAGAATCTTATTGTTGATATGCTGGAAGCAGGCGCAAGGGGTTATCTTATTAAGAACGCTGATAAACAGGAAATTTTAGAAGCGATAGAAAATGTTTATGAAGGAAATGTTTATTACTGTAAACACACTACTTCCAACCTGGCTTCTATGATAGTTAAGAGTAAGTTTAATCCGCTTAGCAGGAAAGAGGCGATAGTATTTAATGACAGAGAAATCGAAATTATTAAACTTATCTGTCTTCAGTGTACAGCTTTGGAAATTGGCAAGAGGCTCTTTATCAGCAAACGTACAGTTGAAGGCTATCGCACCAAAATACTGGAAAAAATAAATGCAAAAAATACCGCAGGTGTTGTAGTGTATGCTCTGAAGAACCACCTTATTAAAGAGTCAGAACTTCTTTAGAAGAGAGGCTCGAAGTGTGAATTCATTTATTTTTTTCTTCATGGCTCATGCCTCCCATTTTTTTGCCACAAAGACCCGAAGGCTCTAAGAGGCACGAAGAAAATAAAAATCTTTGTGTTCCTTGGTGCCTTGGGGTTTTCGCGGCTTATCATTGTTTTCTTTTTGCATTGAGCGATTCCAATAGCTGTCGCTGTTTCTCCAGCTCATTCTTTTGATTATTTTGATTTTTTATATTTTCCTGGATCTTATCATCTATCCTTCTTTTTTGTTTGTCAAGGTCGCTGCCGTCATCTACAAGATTTTTGTATTTTCTTTCCGCTTTTTTTATGTTATCATCCTGACCTTTGATATCCTGTTCAAGACTGTAGGCCTCAACAGAAGGACCCATTTCATTCAGAAAATTCGCTGCCTGGTCAGTCCCATAATTATCCTCACTGCTTCGGGTAGCAGGATTTTCACCTGGCCTGGTCACTACTAAATACACCACAGCCCTGTCACTTTCCCTCCGGCTTTTACGGTCTACCTTAAAATACAAATCACTCGAAGCGGGATCTGCTGCTGTTAACTGAACACCTTTATAAACTAAGAATCCTTTGGAGGAAGATTGCTTCGCTCCCTTCTTTGAAAAGTGATCCTTCAGCATGCCCTCTATTAAATCAGGATTGTATGGCAACTCAATTATGGAGGCTGGCTGAACACTCTTCTGGTAATCGACTTTCCCGGCTATAGCCTGACTGAAGCTTATTTTAATAACGGCAAGAAGAACAAATAATATTGATAAAAATCTTTTCATAATTAAAAGGTTGGCGTTAACAATAATGTGCTTGTAAAGTATGGTTTAAAAATACAAAAAAGAAACCCTGCGTAACAAATACCCATTAAATTTGCGGAAACGTTCAAATCATTGAGCAGCTTAAAAACACTGGCAGGACAGACCGCTATTTACGGAGTTACTAATATACTGGGAAGACTATTAAATTACCTGCTGGTTCCTTTATACACAAGCATATTAGCGCCTGGCGCATACGCCCCTGTAAATATCGTATACGCCTGGATACCCTTTTTAAGTGTAATTTTCACCTACGGAATGGAAACGTCTTTTTTCAGGTTTTCTCAAAACCAGGACGAGCGCCAAAAAGTACTAAGTGCCAGTTCGGTATCGTTATTAATAACCACTGTGCTGCTAACATTTCTGCTTATTAATTACAGACTGTTTCTTTCATCCTGGATGGAACTGGGTAATCATCCAAACTACATTATTTTCTTCGCGCTGATATTAGCATTCGATACTTTGACGGCAATTCCGTTTGCAAATCTTCGCTTACAAAACAGACCGGTACGCTATAGCAGCGTTAAAATTATAAATATCGCTGTGAACATCAGCCTTAACCTTTTTTTTTTAAAAGCCTGTCCCTGGCTGCTTGAACATAAAATTACCTGGATAGCAATTTTTTACGATCCGTCCCTGGGTATTACTTATATATTTATTGCTAACCTGGTAGCGAGCGGTATAGCCTGGTTGCTGTTATTACCCGAGATAGTTAGTATAAAATGGAAGATCGACAGAACTGTATGGGAAAGAATGATCCAATATTCACTTCCGCTAATTATTGTGGGCCTGGCAGGCATGGTAAATGAAACGTTGGACAGGGCTTTTTTTCTTCCTAAATATTTACCTTATACCCCTGAACACAATAATTTCCTGATAGGAATCTATGGCGCTAACTATAAGTTATCTATTCTTATAACGCTGTTTATCCAGGCATTCAGGATGGGAGCGGAACCTTTCTTTTTTCAACATGCGGAAACACAAAACGCAAGACAGACCTATGCACGGATCATGAAATATTTTGTAATTGTTTTGAGCATTATGTTTTTGTTTGTCTCGCTTTACATCAATGTTTGGAAAGTTCTTTTTTTACGGCGTGAAGAATACTGGCAGGGATTGTATGTTGTGCCTACGCTGCTGCTCGCTAACATCTTCCTGGGAATATATTATAATCTTTCGATCTGGTTTAAGTTGAGCAATCAAACCAGCATGGGGGCGTATATCACGATCGTTACTGCTGTACTCGCATTCATTTTAAATATCTGGTGGATACCGATTTTTGGATATTTTGGTTCGGCGCTGGCAACAATGATTTGTTATGGCATTCAGATGTGTATCTGTTACTGGCTCGGACAAAAATATTATCCTATCCCATATCCAGTAAAAAAACTGTTAAGTATTATAGTATTATCATTACTGTTTTACGGAGTATACTGGTGTATAATAAAGTACATAATATCGCCGGAAGATGTGTATGCCTTAAATGCGTCCTCCCTGACAGTCGCTTCTCTACTTTTAATAATTTATATCTATATAATGTACAAAATCGAAAAGCCCTTTCTTAAGAATATTCATTTACCCTTTATCGGTAAGCTGGTTAAGTAACAATATAATTACTTACCTGAAAAACGGATTGTTTTTCTTTTCAAATCCAATAGTAGTAGGTTCTCCATGGCCAGGATACACTACAACATCTTCGGGTAGCATAAACAACTGCATGCGAATACTATCAAGAAGGGTTTCATAATTACCACCCGGAAGATCAGTTCTTCCAATACTGCCTTTGAATAAAACATCCCCACCAATAATAAATTTTTGTGCTTCACAGTAAAAACCAACATGACCCGGTGAATGGCCCGGGGTAAAAAGAATTTTTATTTCGTCTTCACCTAACAAAAAAATATCACCTGCTTTAAAAAAAATTAATTCACCGTCATAGTTTTCAAACGGAAGATTCCAGGCTTTACCTGATATAGGTGCGTATGCCAATACAGCTTCCTCTTTTTCATGAATATGCAATGGAGTGCCATAAGTATCATAGACAAACTTATTACCAAATACATGGTCAAGATGACAATGGGTGTTTAACAAATATTTAGGGGAAATTTTATATTCATTAATAAGTTCGCGGAGTTCCTTTCTTTCAGCATCAAAATAACATCCGGGATCTATAATACAACCTATCAGTTGTTCGTTGAATAACAGGTAAGTATTTTCCTGTACCGGATTAAACGTTAAGCCTTTCACAGTTATCATACAGCCAATATTTTAATATGAATTTCACCGATTAGCGGTAAAAACATAATTTTAGTACACAATCAGATGGATATGCAAGTTCAGAAGAATTATCGGATGTCGGGAGTTTACCTTAAGCACTGGTCGTTATTTGTTTTAATAATGTTTTCTTTTTTTGCCATACCAGCTATTGGCCAGGTTAATACGGTAGAGTTTGGAAAAAACAGGGTACAATTTAAAAAGTTTAAATGGGCTTACTATCAAACTGAAAACTTCAATACTTATTACAGCCAGAACGGGGAACCACTTTCAAAGTTTGTGGCTCAGGTGGCTGAAAAAGAACTTACCGATCTTGAAACATTTACTGAATATGGCGTACAACGCAGGGTAAACATCATTGTTTACAATAGTTTCAACGAGATGGAGCAGTCTAATATCGGGCTCGCCAATGATTGGCAAAGTGCTGGCGGCAATACCAAGCTGGTAAATAATAAAGTAATTGTATATTTTAACGGCGACCATTATGATTTACGCAGACAGGTCAGGGAGGGGATCGCCCGCGTATTGGTGGATAATTTATTATTTGGTGATGACCTGGGAGAATTTGCCGCTAACCAGGCTTTGCTGGATCTTCCTAAATGGTTAACTGATGGCTATGTGGCATATGCTGCCGAAAATTGGAGCACCGATCTTGATGATCAGCTTAAATCAGCGATGCTATCAGGAAAATTTAAAAACTTTTACCAGTTCGCTTATGAGAAGCCATTACTGGCAGGCCATTCATTCTGGTACTATGTAGCTGAAACTTACAAGAAAGAAAACGTTACTTATTTTTTATACCTGGCACGTGTATACCGTAACCTGAACGGGGCATCGCAAAGAATTGCCAAAAAGAAATTTAAAGAACTGCTTCGTGAATTTATGGATTTCCAGGGAGCGAAATATGAAAAAGACATACGTTCAAGACGCAACGCCCCAAAGGGTTCTATGTCTGTAGTAGAAGAGATTAGTAACTCTCATGATTTTTTTCGTTTCGCCCCTAACCCTGCTCCCAGGAGTCAGACTTATGCTGTAGTAGAATTTAAAAAAGGAATAGAAAAAGTAAATATTTATAACAACTATGGCGATAAGAAAGTATTGCTTAAGAGTGGGATAAGGATTAGTGAAAATATTCCTAACCCTAATTATCCCCAGTTGGCATGGGACACCAAAGGAAACCGGCTTGCAGTGGTTTACTGGCAGGAAGGCACCGTAAAACTTTTTTTATACGATATGCTGACAAAGTATAAAACCATTAAACAGGATCTCCCCGAATTTGACCAGGTGCAGGACTTTAAATTTATGCTGGATGGAAACACCTTGCTGTTTAGTGCCGTAAAAAAAGGTCAGTCGGATATTTTCGTTTATAAAATTGATACACAGGTAACCGAACAGATTACCAACGACGTGTATGATGACCTTGATGCTTCTTTTGTAGCGTTTCCAAATAAGACTGGTATCATGTATGCCTCCAACAGACCAGGGGCTACAGCCAAAACCGGGGATACTGTTTTACCTTCCAATAATCTTTACAATGTTTTCCTTATTGATAACTGGAATAAAAGTGAGTTCAAACAGATATCGCAATTAACCTATCTTAAATTTGGCAATGCTAAAAACCCCACTCAATATAACAATACCCATTTTACATTTATCAGTGATGAAAATGGCATTGGTAACCGGTATGCCGGGTTTTTTAAAACGAGGAGAGCAGGGGTTGATTCTATTTACAAGATCGGTAATGATATATTGCGCAATCCTGACAGAAAAGATCTTGACTCCGTTTTAAAGGCTAACAACAAAAGTGAACCTGATTCTATCTTTGCTTTTTCTATAACTAACGACTCCGCTTATGTGTTTGCACTTACCAACTACCAGAGCAGTTTGAAGGAAACAAAAATCGCCGGTGACGCAGGCCAGGTAAGTGAAGTAAGGCAGGAAGGCGATCTTAAGTTTTTATATAAATTAAAGGTTGATGAAGCAACCCTGAGAAAAAGAAATGTCAATCCAAGACCAACAGATTTTCGACGTAAGACTTTAGAAGCTTCCAGGATTGCAGGTGGAGAAGCCTTAAAATTTAAGTCTGCTACGCCCGGCGGTGACACTACCAGAAAGAAAGAAGTTTTTGAATCAGAGTTCGGTAATGAAAAAATAGATTCTGCGGCGCTTAGAAAAGCCAATGACGCTGCAGCACGTGATAAGCCACTGACGGTGCTCGACAAAGCAAAAAGATTCGATTACAAGTTAAAGTTTGCTATAGACCAGGTCACAGGTTCCTTATTTAACAGTGATGTGCTGGGAACCCGCTACCAGCCTTATACAGGAAGCCTGCCTGTGAACCTGAATAACGGTGCATTCAATGGACTGGTTTCTGTTTCTATATTAGATATGCTGGAAGATGTAAGGTTTACAGGTATGTTCCGTTCGCCTTTAATCAATACTGCAGGCAGTGGAGTGCCTATCAATGTAGGGCAGCAAAACGTATTCAACCCGGGCGTTCAGTCTTTGTTCAATTCAGGAAGTGAATACCTGGCGAGGTTCGATTATCTTAAAAAAAGGATAGACTTTTCAGCGATCTATTACCGAAAAACGGATGTTGGACAAACAGGTGAAGGGTATGATGCAAAATCTTATACTAATTTATTCCAGGGGGTAATGAAGTACCCTTTCGATAAGATAAAAAGCGTTCGACTGTCTATTGGCGTGAGAACGGATAAAGTGGTTATTAAATGGGCCGATACCGCTCCTTTAAATGAGCCCGACAGAAAAAAGACATGGGGTTTGATGCGTGTTGAATACGTTTACGATAACACCGTAGCTAAAGCCACTAATATCCTTAACGGAGCACGCTATAAATTTTATGTAGATTATAACAGCCAGATAAGTAAACTTGGAAGCCAGGAAGGACGTAACAGTTTTAATTTTGGTTTTGACGGCAGGTATTACTATCCCATTTACCGCAACTTTATATGGGCAGGAAGAGCTGGCGGTGACTTTTCATGGGGTAATCAAAAAATAATTTATTATCTCGGTGGTTCTGATGGAGCTTTGTTTCCAAAGCACAGTGATTTACCAAAGCCACAGGATCCTGATTATGCTTTTCAATCTTTAGCGGTAAATATGAGGGGGTTTCCCCAGAACGTTGCTAATGGAAACAATGCGGTTGTACTTAACAGTGAGTTTCGGTTACCTGTGTTCGCAACTTTATTTAACAGGCCAATCAACAATGCTTTCCTGCGAAATTTTATGGTGATACAATTTTTTGACCTGGGTACTGCATGGAACGGCGCTTACAATAAAATAGAACGCCCATTTGTTGTGTATCCCGGAACACCTGTTTCAGTACTTATTAAAGCAGGTGGTATCGGACCTTTTGTTGGAAGCTATGGATTTGGTGTGAGAAGCACATTACTTGGATATTTCCTAAGGCTGGACGCAGGCTGGGAGATGAATGGTATCTTCAAGGGTAAACCCATGTTGCATTTTGCAATGGGAGTTGATTTTTAAGAAGCTATTTTTAACCACGGAGAGTATATTAATACACTGAGTTTTAAGAATCTTCTTCAACTAATATATTTGTTAACCCTTTTTATTGTCATATACAGCAGCGTTATAAAAATGGAGTAAAAAATTATCATTCCCCATGCATCCTTATAAGCAATTGGATGTTTAAGTAAATTAAAAATGTCCATCATCAAATGGAATGGATTCGTTATTACATCCCAGCTGTTATAACGCAGGTATCTTCCAATAAAAATTCCTAAAGCGTTTAACAACATCACCGGGGCCAGGAAAATCAATTCTTTTTTATCAATCCATAAAAGCTCGACGATCTTCTCCATATGCCTGACAGATAAAATACCAGCCAGTAAACCATTCCATGCAAAAGATAGTATTAGTAACAAATCAAACCATAGTGGGGTATTACTATTTTCCCGGAGATGAAACAGGTCGGTAATAATATAAAACGAATTAGGTATAAACATCAGCCAGGAAAAAAACATTATAACAAAAAGCTACTTGTTGTTTACAACTGATGGTTTGCCGGTAAGCCATTTAGAAATAAAATAAGGGATAAAAGCCAGGAAGAGATTCCATTCAAGGAAAAAAAGTATGGGTGCCGGTATAAACGATTCTTATAGCAAGCATTGTGGTACTAAACAATACCGAGGTTAGCATTAGTCGCTCCAGCTCTGATTTAAGTAAATAAAGTTTGCGAAGGTACCGGGGGAACAAAAGAATTTTAGTCATAATATTTTGGGTATAAAAACAATTAATCCAGCGATTATAGCAGCTATTGCTGCAACAAGCACTGCCGCCGCCGCGACGTCTTTTATTATTTTAACTGCCGGATGAGTTGATGGTGACAGATGATCCATTATTTTTTCAATAGCAGTATTAAATATTTCGGCAATCAATACCAGTGCAACAGCAAATAAGACCACGATGAACTCCATGCCTGAAATTTTAAAAACAAAACACATCAGCAAAACCAGTATTGTTGCCATGCCATGTATCCAGGCGTTATGTTCCCTTTTGAAGAACCAGGCCAATCCTTGAAAAGCATAACTAAAACTTCTAAACCTGGCGCGCCAGGAAAATTTTGGTGGTTCCATATAGTATTCTTTACCTGATTATCTTTCAAGATTTTTAACTGTTTGCTGCAAGCCCATCAAAGATTTGAAATAGTAAAAAGACGTTGTATATTTTTACTCGTTAATTGATCTTATCATTTCTTCCAATGCGTCGAGATGTAATTTAAAAGCTTTCTCGCCCGCCTTGGTAACGGAATAAGTTGTATTGGTTTTTCTACCTACAAATCCTTTCTTTACTTTTATAAAACTGCTATCCTCTAATGTTTTAAGGTGTGAGGCAAGATTGCCATCCGTTGCATTGATAAGCTCTTTCAACTCATTGAAGTTTACTGCTTCGTTTACCATTAAGGCACTCATGATGCCCAGGCGAATGCGGCTGTCAAAGATTTTATTAAGATGCTCTATCGGATTTTTCATTACATTTTAATCGATGTTAATTCCTATTTCCCTGTTATCAGCGATAAGAACATGAATGGATAATAAGTTTTCTTTTGATAGCTTCTACGCTCTTTCATATTTCCACCACATCAACGTCCCGTATAATATATGAAGCAATCCGAAACCTGCGGCCCAAAAAATTAAACCATAGCCCGGTATTTATAAATTAAAAACACCCATTATGATTTCACAATATCCGAGGTACTTTACTTCACCTAAGGTATATTTACTATCATTTACAAGTGCAAGGCCATAAAAGATAAGGCAACAGGGCGCTATAAGAAGATAATATTTTAAATCAAGCATCCGCAAAACAACAATACCGCCCACTATCATTGGAACGATAGTATTCCACATTAAGCGCCTTGACGAAGCGCTCCATATCTGAATACCCGCTTTCCTGCTTCGGAAAAAAGTAAACATAAACGCGGTCATCAATGCCGCAACAAAAACACCCGCGGCGATCAATGTCAACTGGCTGGATAACTGCCCCAGTCCCTCATTGGCTGATCGGGTACTGGTATTATCAGTGTAACCTGACTGATAGTGATTTTTATATTCAGCCATCCTGAATACTGCCATCCATGCACCGGCAAGGGCGCAGACACCCGCCGATATTCCACTCCACCCGTTAAGGCTAATAAACCGGCTGCTTCTTTTCATCATACTTTTTATATCCTGCAAGGTTTCCAATGGTTGATAGGTTGTCTTCATAAAAAGTACTTTGACTTGCAAAGTAAAAAATATTTTTTTAAACAGTGTTATTTAATTTTTAAAAAATTATAACCGGGTGACTGTCTTTCCATGTAAAATTATCTTTAGTGAAAAAAACCTCCCGGGTTTAACAAAACTCCTTATCTTCCTGTATCATAATTAACGATGCATGCCTAATAAATTTATTCTTGCATTAGACCAGGGTACTACCAGTTCGAGGTCTATACTTTTTGACCAGGGAGGAAACATTATAAGCCTGGCGCAAAAAGAATTCAGCCAGGTTTATCCACAAGCCGGCTGGGTAGAACATGATCCTGAAGAGATATGGTCTTCGCAATTCAGTGTACTCGCTGAAGTGCTGGCAAAAAGCAATATCAGTCTCTCGCAACTTGCTGCAATAGGAATTACCAATCAGCGGGAAACCACCCTGGTATGGGAAAGGAGTAACTCTAAACCAATTTATAACGCGATAGTATGGCAGGATAGAAGAACAGCAGCTTTCTGCGATCAATTAAAACAGGAGGGATTGCAGGGACTTATCCAGGAGAAAACAGGTCTTGTTATTGACGCGTATTTTTCAGCTACCAAGCTAAGATGGATACTCGATAATGTTCCCGGTGCCAGAGCCATGGCTGATAAAGGACAACTCGCATTCGGCACTGTTGATACCTGGCTTGCATGGAAATTATCAAAGGGCAGACTGCACATTACTGATGTTTCCAATGCGTCCAGAACTATGCTGATGAATATTCATACCTGTGAATGGGACGAAGAATTGCTTAAGCTCTTTAATATACCGCTTTCTGTTTTACCGGAGATAAATCCATCAAGCAAAGTTTATGGGCTAACAGATGCGATTGTAGAAAATTCAAACATCCCTATCGCCGGTATCGCAGGAGACCAGCACTCGGCTTTGTTCGGACAAATGTGTATTCAACCCGGCATGGTAAAAAATACTTATGGCACCGGTTGTTTTATGTTGATGAACACAGGTGAAAAAGCGGTGACCTCGCATAATAATCTGCTGACAACTGTCGCATGGAAGATTAATAATAAAGTTGAATACGCACTGGAAGGCAGCATCTTCATCGCAGGTGCCATCGTGCAATGGCTTAGAGACGGCTTGCAGATCATTCGTTCTTCAGCGGAGATAGAATCACTTGCTTCACAGGTTAATGATACTGATGGTGTGTACATGGTGCCAGCTTTTACCGGGCTGGGTGCGCCTCACTGGAACCCTTATGCGCGTGGCACTTTATTCGGCTTAACCAGGGGAACAACCAATGCCCATATAGCAAGGGCAGCTCTTGAAAGCATTGCTTACCAAACTACTGATGTTTTAAAAGCGATGGAATCCGACTCGGGCATTACCATAAAGGAGCTGCGTGTTGATGGCGGCGCCACAGTAAATAACCTGCTGATGCAGTTTCAAAGTGATATCTTACAGGTGCCAGTAATCAGGCCCACCGTTTATGAAACAACGGCACTGGGTGCAGCATATCTTGCAGGCTTGGCGGTCGGCTACTGGAACGATACCAATGAAATACAACAGCAATGGAGTGCCGACAGGCATTTTACACCAGGCATTGCGTCGACAGAGGTAACGCCGTTAATGAAAGGCTGGCGAAGAGCCGTATCGGCAAGTATTTCCTGGGCTAATGATGACAGTTATGAGGTTTAAGGTATGAGGTGTTCAGGTAGGAGGCTGGTGAATGCTGACATAAGACTTCATTAATTTAATACAAGTGTATTAATGCGATAAGGTGAAACCTTAGCTTTTTCCTTGATAAGATAACAAGGTATTTTATTATCGTGGAACGATTGGTAGCAGCAACTATTTAAAGGTTATACTGTTCCTAAGGAACGACGGGCGTAGATAAATACTTAATAATATTATACTGCCGGCTGAAAGCTGACGGCTGATAGCAAAAACAATGAACCGCCAACAAATGATACAACAATTAGAATCTCACCAGGGGGAGTGGGATGTCTGTATCATAGGCGGTGGTGCAAGCGGACTGGGAGTTGCCGTAGACGCCGCTGCCAGAGGATTCAGTACTTTCTTAGCCGAGCAGCATGATTTTGCTAAAGGCACTTCGTCGAGGTCTACCAAATTAATTCATGGTGGCGTGCGTTACCTGCAACAGGGAAATATAAAACTTGTATTTGAAGGTTTGAGAGAAAGAGGCCTGCTTCGCAACAATGCAACACACCTTGTAAAAGATCAGTCATTTATCATTCCAAACTATAAATGGTGGGAGCCTTATTTTTATAGTATCGGATTAAAAATTTATGATTGGATGGCAGGTAGTTTAAGTCTTGGATCATCAAGACTACTATCGAGAAGGAAAACACTGGAGCTTGCGCCGGCTATTAATCCAGCGGGACTTGTTGGTGGCGTTCTTTACCATGATGGACAGTTTGATGACGCGCGGCTTGCTATTAATCTTGCACAAACCGCTGCTGACAGTGGAGCAGTGCTCACTAATTATATGCAGGTAACCGGCTTCCTGAAAAAAAATAAAAAAATAGCCGGCATCCGTATAAAAGATCTGATAACAGGAAAGGAGTATGAGATACTTTCTAAAACGGTTATCAACGCGACAGGTATTTTTACAGATGCACTGTTAAAGATGGATGACGCGAAAGCCACACCTGTCATCACACTAAGCCAGGGGATACACCTGGTACTTGAAAAGGAATTTTTGCCGGGCGAAGCTGCTATTCTTGTCCCTTCAACAGATGATGGCCGGGTGTTGTTTGCAGTGCCCTGGCACAATAAAACCCTTATCGGCACTACGGATACCCCTACAGAACTTTTATCACTGGAGCCTGTTGCCCTGAACGATGAAATAGATTTTGTGCTTTCACAGGTGGGAAAATATTTGTTGAAGGCTCCTGCTATTAAAGATATAAGATCGGTGTTTGCAGGATTACGACCGCTGGTTAAAGGAACCGCCAAATCAACAGCAGCTTTACCACGTGACCATTTGATACAGCTCAGCGATTCCTCCTTAATAACTATTACCGGTGGCAAATGGACCACTTACCGCAGAATGGCAGAAGACACTATTGATACCGCTATTAAAAATGGGTTGCTTGATCATCGTGCATGTACCACAAAACAATTAAAGATTCATGGGTGGAAGGATGCTATTGATTATAATGAAGAACTGCATTATTATGGCGCTGATGCAACAGGCATCAGGGCACTGATAAAGAAAGATGCTTCACTCGGGGCGAAAATCCATAATTCGTTGCCATATATAAAAGCAGAGATCGTATGGGCGGTTCAACAGGAAATGTGTATGACCATTGAAGATGCCCTTGCAAGAAGAACAAGAGCACTATTCCTGGATGCCCGGGCAGCGATAGCATCCGCACCGGCAGTAGCAGCGCTGATGGCTAATGAAATGAATAAGGATGAACAATGGCAGCAGGATGCAGTTGAAAATTTTATTAAAATGGCTGTTAACTATCTACCGGCGAATTTTTCACATACACTTTAAAAATTTAAGAACATGACTCCTTTTCTTGGTGAGCTATCCGGTACCGCCCTTGTTATCGTTTTAGGCGATGGTGTTGTAGCCAATGTTATTCTAAATAAGACTAAAGGTAATAACGGCGGATTGATCGCTATTACTTTCGGCTGGGCTATGGCGGTATATGTAGGTGTTTTTGTAGCGGCTCCTTTTAGTAAGGCACATCTCAATCCTGCGGTTACACTGGCTTTTGCTTTTTTGGGGAAGCTGGAGTGGAATATGGTGCCTGTATATATAGCGGCACAACTGCTTGGCGCTATGGCGGGAGCAGGCTTCGTATGGTTATCTTACAGACTTCATTTCAACGCAACACCTGATCCCGATACCAAGCTGGCTGTTTTCTGTACCAGTCCTGGCATACGCGGCACCGTTAGTAACCTGGTATCAGAGATCATCGCAACATTTGTTTTAATATTTGGCGTGTTATATATCGCTGCTCCTACCAACAGCTTGGGTGCGCTGGATGCTTTACCGGTAAGTTTATTAGTGTTAGGTGTAGGGCTTAGTCTGGGGGGGCCGACAGGCTATGCCATTAATCCCGCGCGTGACCTGGGTCCGCGCATCATGCATTTCCTTTTACCCATTCCCGGCAAACGCGATAGTGACTGGGCGTATTCATGGATACCGGTAGTAGGTCCGGGCATCGGCGCATTGCTGGCAGCGATTGTTTTTAAGATGGTGTGATTAACGATTAATGGTTTGTTGGGAAATCAATTAATCATTATTAATCACTTCCATTATTATCCCGCAGGCTGTCTTGATTTTTTCTTCTGAAATAACCAGGGGAGGCGCTATACGCATGCAATGAGGGGCAAACAGAAACCAGTCTGTCAGCACACCTTTTGCGAGGCATCGGTCTATGATATTTTTATTGGTATCGAAGTCAGCAAATTCGATCGCCATAAGGAGACCGGCAGACCGTACGGCTTTGACCTTCGGATGTATCAGCAAAGATTTAAAAACAGCTTCTTTCTTTTTTATTCCATCAATCAATCCTTCTTCTATCAATACCTTAAATGATGCCATACCGGCAGCACATGAAACCGGGTGTCCACCAAATGTAGTGATATGACCCAGAACCGGGTCATGCGTAAGTGTTTGCATAAGCGCATTGTCAGCGATAAAAGCGCCTAATGGCATGCCTCCCCCTAAAGCTTTTCCGAACATCAAAATATCAGGTACAATATCATATTGCTGGAACCCCCATAAAGTCCCGGTTCTGCCAAAGCCAGCCTGAATTTCATCGAGCATCAACAAGACACCGTGCTCGTTACATGTTGCTCTTAATGCTTTCAGCCAATCCTTAGAAGGTGCGTTGACGCCCATTTCTGCCTGTACCGTTTCGGCAATAACACACGCAGTTCTTTTTGTGATTGATTCAAGAGAAGCATAAGCGTTGTAGTCAAGATGAAGCACATCGGGAAGCAGCGGTCTGAAAGCGTTTCTCCAGTATTCGTCACCCATAACACTCAGAGCACCCTGTGTTGATCCGTGATACGAATTTTTGAAGGCAATGATCTGGCTACGATTGGTAACTCTTTTAGCGAGTTTCATGGCGCCCTCTACTGCTTCAGCACCCGAGTTGGTAAAAAATACACTGTTAAGATTTTGTGGCAGATAATCAGTTAGCAGTTTGGCATACATCACCTGCGGAGACTGGATAAACTCTCCATATACAAGTATATGGAGGTAAGCATCTGCCTGCTTCTTAATAGCTTCCACTACTTTAGGATGACGGTGACCGGTATTGCAAACACTTATTCCACCTATAAGATCTGTATATTCTTTACCATTAATATCAAACAAACTAACGCCTTCTGCCTTTACAATCTCCAATGCTAGTGGTGCCCGGGAAGTTTGTGCTACATGACTAAAGAAAAGTTCTCTTTGATTCATATCCGTTTGGCCTGCCAGGCGTTAAGTATAACAAAGAACGCAAAGAATTTACGAAGCTGCTAAAAGTTTTTGAAGATATTTGTATCGTACCTTTAAATAGAACCTGTTTTTTAATGGTACGGCTTATCATCTTTACAAATATTTTTTAAATAATTATTATGGCATTAATCCTTCCTGTAAAAGAGGTATTACCCAGGTTTGGTGAAAATTGTTTCCTGGCTCCTAATTCAACTATTGTTGGTGATGTAATACTGGGAGATGAATGCAGTGTATGGTTTAACGCCGTAATACGCGGCGACGTCAACAGTATCAGGATAGGCAACAAAGTAAATGTACAGGACGGAGTAGTGATCCATGCTACTTACCAAAAAACCACCGTAACAGTTGGTAATAATGTTTCTATAGGACACAACGCGATATTACATGGTTGTACGATACAGGATAATGTGCTTATAGGCATGGGCGCTATTGTGATGGACAACGCGGTAGTAGGCAGCAACTCAATTATCGCAGCGGGTTCTGTAGTGCTTGAAGGCGCGAGGATTCCGTGTGGAAGTATTTACGCCGGCGTCCCCGCAGTTAAAGTGAAAGATATTTCTGAAGAGCTGATAAGTGGTGAAATAAACCGGATAGCAAATAATTATGTATATTATTCAAGCTGGTTTAATGATGCCGTATAATAATTCTAATAATTAAAGTTCAATCTACTGTGAGATAGATTAATTCAAAAGTTTGTAAAGATGCCGTGTATTCTACGATAGCTGACACAGTCCGGCACAACTTATGGCGTCTGGCGATGGCTGACAGCCAATAGCTTTCTTCAGTAACTTCTTACTTCAATAGTCTCAAGTATATTGCAGTAACTGATATACCGCTCTACATGAATTTTTCCATGAAGCATGGCATCTTTAACCGCACAACCCGGTTCATTAATATGAAGGCAGTTATTAAACTGGCAGTCATTGATCAGTGCACGCATTTCAGGATAAAAATGAGACAGTTCCTGTTTGGTAATATCAACCAGACCCAGTTCCCTGATGCCGGGAGTGTCGATTATCTTACCGCCAAAAGAAAGATCGAACATTTCAGCGAAGGTAGTAGTATGCAGTCCTTTACCGCTCCATCCGCTTACATCCTGGGTCTTAAGTGACAGCCCGGGAAATAGTATATTTATAAAAGAAGATTTTCCTACGCCCGAATGACCGCTCAATAAACTTACTTTATCTTTTAATATCCCATTAACTTCCTCCATGCCTGTATGCTTATCAACGCTCATCGATAACACTTTGTAACCAATCGTTTCGTACATCACCTTCAGCTCCGTAAATTTTTCCAGCTCCTTCTTTTTATAAAGATCTTCTTTGTTAAAAACAATGATTGCGGGTATATGATAAGCTTCCGCTGTAATAAGAAATCGGTCGATAAATCCCTGCGATGTTTTAGGATCTTTTAATGTAGCGAACAACATACATTGGTCAAGGTTGGATGCAATGATATGATGCTGGTTTTTGTTATGAGGCGAGACCCTGGCAATATAATTTTTTCTTTGACCGATGCTGCTGATAGTCAGTGTATGCTCCCCTTCATTTTCCATTTCAGCTTCCACATGATCACCAACGGCAATAGGATTGGTAGAAGTGATACCCTCAATTTTCATAACACCTTTTATGCGCGCGTTGTAAATGTTATGCTCGTCATCTTTAACAACATACCAGCTGCCTGTCGATTTATATATAAGTACTTTCAATGGTTGATAGGTTAGTCATTTACGGGTAGTTGCAAATTATTAATACACGACTACAATAATGTAAGATGTAAAAATTTAATTACACTATCTATTTTTATATTACCATTGATTGACAATCACCAATCACGGGAATTTCCTGAAGACTGTAAACTTTAAAATCGCTTCCAGCATTAAAAAAAAGATTGAGCCAATTGCTAATGGAAAAAATTTTTCATTAAATCGGCGAAGCGCTGTTACTTCAACACGGGATTTTTCCAGTTTGTCAATTTCTGTATAAATACCCTTAAGTGTCGCGTTATCTTTTGCGCGGAAATATTTACCTCCCGTTTCGCCGGCTATTTGTGTAAGTAATTTTTCATCAATATTTACCTGCTCCCGTTGCATCACGATGCCTCCGGGTGTTTGAACCGGAACCGGTGCTGATCCTTCTGTCCCAACACCGATTGTATATACTTTTACACCGACAGACTTAGCGATTTCCTTAGCCGTGGACGGGTCGATCATACCACCGTTATTCTCTCCGTCAGTAAGCAGGATGACCACCTTACTTTTAGATTTTGAAGACTTTAAACGGTCAACACTTGTTGCCAGACCAGATCCTATAGCTGTGCCATCTTCAAGCAGCCCGCTCTGTATATTGTATATCTGCGATTTTAAAATATTTTTATCAGTAGTAACCGGGCATTGCGTAAAACTTTCTCCTGAAAAAATCACAAGCCCTATTCTGTCTGTCGGGCGGCTGTCTACAAAAGTTGACGCAACTTCCTTGGCAGCTTCTAAACGGTTAGGTGTAAAGTCCTGAGCCATCATACTACCGCTCACATCAATACACAAAACAATGTCAACCCCTTCACCGCTTACCAGTTCTTCATCGTTACGTGTCTGAGGACGCGCCAGAGCAACTATAATACAGGCCAAAGAAAGTAAACGCAACACAAAAGGCAGGGGCCTTAAAATAATTTTCCAGGTGCGCCTTGCAGGAATCTGCGTTATTGAAGATATCATCATCGAACCCTGCCGCCGGTTATTATAAATGATGTACCAAATTATTAATATTGGTAATAACGTCAATAGTAGCAAGACTGACGGATAAGCAAATTTGATATTTTGTAACCAGTTATAAAGCACTATGTCATCAGTTTATTAAGTAGTTCAATAGATGCCTTTATATTTTTAAAGCTTTCTTCGTTGTGTTCATTGCCGGGGATATATTTAGCAAACTTCACAGCATCAGTCATTCTCAGCGTTTGTGCCATTGATATAAAAGCATCGTTAGACAAACCGAGATCCTTTACTTGTAAAATGATTTCTTCACTTGTTTTTTGCATAGTCGCAAGCGAAAGCTTCCTTGAAATAAATAAACGCAGGATATCGCTTAACCCGCTGTAGTAAAGTTTGGTTTGACCGTTTTCAGGCAATCGCCTGCTTTTAAGTTCCTGCAGTAATGAAACAGCTTCATCATAAGGAGAGAGCTTAGAAGTTGTTCTCATTACAGTCGCACCGGTCTTTTGTTTCTTCTTTCTTAAAAAATAAATCAATGCCATTAAAGATAAGAGTGTGATAACGGCGATCACCCAGTTGATATAATTCAATGAAGATTTCTCAACGGCAAGTATGTCTTTTATATCGTGATAATCCTGCGAAGCATCGAAATTAGAAAAAGCTACAGAAACAGGTATCGAATCTGTCAGGTATGATCTGCCATTTAAATCCAGCGGTATGGCAGGTATTATCCATCTGCCTGAATCAAAACCCGTGATAGTTATTACCTGGTTGTAAGTATGGAGGGTGCGGGTACTTACCGTATCGATTTTTCCCTGTTCAATAAATTCAAAATGAGGGATGCTATCGAGCGCAAACCATTTTGCGTTGGTGCCAACGGGCAGTGATAGTTCCAGTCTCAGGTGTATAGGTTCGCCAATAACGATTTTATCTTTGTCAACCGAAGCGCTTACATATACAGATTGAGAAAAAGAAATTTGAAAAAAGCAACTAAAGGCTACCAAACAAACGATATGTAAAATTCTTTTTGTCATTCTGTCGAACTGCTTGATCAATGCTTCAGATCAGTAACTTATTGATTATTTAATTTAGATCAGACCCGGGGTAACTCATCTTCTCCCTACGAAAAACTTCTGCAGCACTTTGATATAATCCTCATCAGTTCTTACATGTAACAAATCGCTTCCGGATTTAAGAAACATGTTCTTACATAAATCGGTATAATCAAAAAATTTTAACTGGTATTGATTTCTAATGATGTAATCGCTGGTATCAATCCATTTAGTGACACCTGTCTCAGCATCGATTACCTGTATTATTCCAACATCGGGTAATTCCATATCCATTTTATCATAAACTTTTATTCCGATGAGGTCGTGTTTTTTTCCGGCTACTTTCAGTGCATCATTAAAATTTTTATCCAGAAAATCACTTAATATAAAAGAGATACTCTTTTGTTTAGTGCTATTATTAAAAAATCGAAGCCCTTCCGAAAGATTGGTTTTTTTGTTTTTTGGACTTGATGTCAGCAACTCACGTACTATGTATAATGCATGCTGCTTTCCCTTTTTTGGAGGGATGTATTTTTCAACTTTATCACTAAAAAAAATAACGCCTACTTTATCGTTGTTATTGATGGCCGAGAATGTAAGTATAGCACCTATTTCTGTAATAATATCTTTCTTACGAGCGTGGACTGTCCCAAAAAGAGAACTGGCACTTACATCGATCAGCAGCATAACTGTCAGTTCTCTTTCTTCTTCAAACAATTTTGTGAAAGGATGAGAGAACCTTGCGCTTACATTCCAATCTATAAAACGGATATCATCTCCGGGATCATACTCGCGGACTTCCCGAAAGCTCATACCACGTCCTTTAAAGGCAGAATGATATTCTCCGGTAAAAAGATGTTGAGTGATCTTCTTACTTTTTATCTCCAGCTCTTTAACCTTTTTTAATATTTCTGCTGTTGTTAGCATGTAGCCGTTACGTGGTAATTATAGCTATATTGTTATTTTAAAAATGGGTGAACTTTTATGTGTATTTTTTTGCTATAGGTAAACTTTACCGAAGATTTATAATTGCGGCACAACATACACATACCTTAAAACCTCACACCGTATACCTGCAACTACGGTACCGGAATAACCTTCAGCAAGTCTTCAATAATATTTTCCACGGATACATTTTCAGCTTCAGCCTCATAAGTAAGGCCGATACGATGTCTCAGTACATCACGCGAGATGGTTCTTACATCCTCCGGAATAACATAACCCCTTTTGTTAAGAAACGCATTTGATTTTGCTGCCAGCGCCAGGTTAATACTGGCTCTTGGCGAACCACCATAGGAGATTAAAGGTTTTAATTTACTTAGCTGGTATTTATCCGGCGTTCTCGTCGCGAATACAATGTCAAGTATATAGTTTTCTACTTTTTCATCCATGTATATCTGCCTGGTAAGATCCCTTGCCTGGATGATCTCCTGCATAGATACTACCTGTTCTATTGGAGGTGATTTTATACCTTGCGTATTCTGGCGTATGATCAGTTGTTCTTCCTGCTTTGTAGGATAGTCCACAATCACTTTCATAATAAACCTGTCAACCTGTGCTTCCGGCAATGGATAAGTGCCTTCCTGTTCTAAAGGATTCTGAGTAGCAAGAACGAGAAACGGTTCTTCCAGTTTATAAGTTTGATCGCCTATAGTAACCTGTCTTTCCTGCATTGCTTCTAGTAAAGCGCTTTGAACTTTTGCAGGCGCTCTGTTGATTTCATCGGCTAAAATAAAATTTGCAAATATGGGTCCTTTACGAACCATAAATTCGTTCTTCTGCTGGTTATAGATCATCGTTCCTATAAGGTCGGCAGGCAGCAGATCCGGGGTAAATTGTATACGGCTGAATTTAGCGTGAATAGCCTGCGCCAATGATTTAATAGTAAGCGTTTTCGCTAAACCGGGTACTCCTTCCAACAACACATGGCCGTTACTCAATAACCCAATCAACAACCTGTCAACCATGTATTG
>Ga0123338_10000608_pt1 | contig 36200 bp, 34 predicted proteins | sample grotaG_FD_89793 | JGI IMG/M metagenome (GOLD analysis project Ga0123338, IMG submission 89793) | Glacier valley bacterial and archeal communities from Borup Fiord, Nunavut, Canada, to study Microbial Dark Matter (Phase II) -... | ecosystem: Environmental > Aquatic > Freshwater > Ice > Glacier ...
CGCGGATCCGGGCTGGTTCAAGCACCCGCCCGGAACCAACGCCTTCGAATGGACTGGCTCGCTCCCCGAGCCATCGCGATTCGCTTCGGAAGGGGGTCAGTCGATGCCCACTCACGCCAAGCCAGCGCGCGAAATCGAAGTGCAGATCCGCAAGCCCACCGGCCACATGGATCACTGAGTCTCCGGTCCCGCTTTTCACCTGAAGGGAATGATCCGATGAAACACAAATTGACTGCCATGGCGCTGCTCGCCGGGCTCCTGTCCGCTGGCCTCGCGTTCGCCCACAGCAAGGATGACCCTGCGGCCGAAGCCACCGATGGCCACGCCCACGAGCATCACGAAAGCGACGCGATCGGCGTCGCCGGTGACGCCGGCAAAACTTCAAGGACGGTCAACGTCGACATGAGCGACGCGATGCGCTTCACGCCGTCGAACTTCGCCGTTCGCCGAGGCGAAACTGTCCGCTTAGTCATCAAGAACTCGGGGGCGCTCAAACATGAATTCGTTCTCGGGACGGAGACGGAGCTCAAGGAGCACTACGCGCTCATGAAGAAGTTCCCCGAGATGGAGCACTCCGATCCGAACATGGTGACGGTCGCTCCCGGCAAGACCGGCGAGGTGGTCTGGCAGTTCACCAGGTCGGGCAAGGTCGATTTCGCGTGTCTGCAGCCTGGCCACTACGACGCCGGCATGAAGGGCTCGGTCCGGGTCGCGGCAGCGAAAGGCCAGAAGAAGACGGATGGCCACGACGACCGCAAGCCTTAAGCAGCGGCGCTCGGTATCCATCCACGATCACGGGAGCAACCCATGGGATCGCTTTTCTCTTTCACGCTCGCCTCCCTGCTTTTCTTTACCGGTTCCGCCTGCGCGGCCGACGCCGCCAGCGCGCCGGTCTCGGGAGGGCCCGCCTTGACGGCCTCTGCCGACATGAGCGAAGGCGAGGTTCGCAAGATCGACATGGAAACGAAGAAGATCACCCTCAGGCACGGCGAGATCAAGAACCTCGGTATGCCGGGCATGACGATGGTCTTCCAGGTCAGGGATCCGGCCATGCTCGACAAGGTCAAGGCCGGCGACAAGGTTCGCTTCTCGGCCGAGAAGATGAACGGCGCGCTAGTCGTCACCAACATCGAAGCCGCGAAATGACCGTCGCTCGTCCGCTGAACTGGATGTGGAGTAACAAGACCGAAGCGCCCGTGTCCGTGTCCATCCAGATATCTAGAAAGCCTTGAGTCACCTACCGCGAGCCGGTGCTGCGCTTCAAGACGGAAACGTCGCCTTACGGCGACATACTCTGGAGAGGAGACGTTGACTCATCCACAAAGGCACGGACATGGCAAAGGAAGAAATGGATCGTACGGACCGTTTGCGGCAGCGGTACCAGGCTCTATCCCGGTGGGAGAACGAGGGCGGAGCAGGGGCTCGCGGCCGGCAAGACGAATGGAGCCCGGGCGACGTGGATTCGGATGCGCCGCAGTTGACCAACACCGAGCTGATGCAGCTTCGCATTCGCGTGATTGCCCTGGAAAACCTGATGATTTCTTTGCTCGCCCGTACTTCTGACCAGGAACTGGAACTCGTTCGTGAGATGGCGGCCTACATATCCCCGAGGCCAGGGTTCACGCACCATCCCATGACTCTTCATGCGGCTGCACAGATGATCAGCCTTGTCGAGCGCGCCGATCAGTTTCGAACCCCATAGCAATTGGGGCAGGGCACACGCACAGCGACACCGGGACGCACAATGTCTTTAGATGCAAGCAGCCGCTAAGTTGGTCGATCCTGGCTATCACTACGTATGGCTCATCTGGTCGGCCGCCTTTCTGGTGCCATGGCTGACTCTGTTCGTCGCTCGGCCGCATTTGCGGCGGCGTATGTTGTTGGCGAGCGCCTTGACGGCGCCGTTCGGCTTGACCGAGCCGCTCTTCGTCCCGGTGTACTGGAATCCGCCTAGCCTTTTCGACCTTGCCCAGCGCACCGGCTTCGACATTGAGAGCCTGGTCTTTTGCTTCGCCATCGGCGGTCTGGCGGCTGCTGGCTACCGCTCGTTTGCTCCGGCGTCACATCAACCGGGCAGCTCGCGGACGCAAAGCGACAAACATCACCGATTTCACGCCGCGGCGCTGGCGAGTCCCTTCGTCGTGTTCGCTGTTCTTCTGCCACTGCCTTGGAATCCGATCTACGCCGGCATTGCTTCGCTGCTGACGGGTGCAGTGAGTACGTTGCTGTGCCGCCCAGACTTGACGCGCAACACGCTGGCCGGAGGCGTGCTGATGCTGCTTCTCTATGTCGTGTTTCTGCTTGGCCTGAAATTGCTCTGGCCGGGATTTATCGAAGCGGTCTGGAACTTGCCGGAGCTCATTCCCTGGCGGCCCGGAGGCTTGCCGCTGGAAGAACTTCTGTTCGGCTTCGGCTTCGGCATGTACTGGAGCAGTGCCTACGAGCACATCACCTGGCGCCGCAACGACGAGCCAACACCGCACGCGGTCAAGTTGGACACGAACTCAACGCGGCCGCAGAACGCCCCTGATCCAATCTAACCCGCCGTTCGAACATGTGCTTTTCCGCTACTGCAAGCTTCACCGCGGGGGTTGCGCTGCTGGTTGTCGGCACTGTGACGATTCGCCGTGCTGGGAAATCCGCCGGCCTGCCTTTTGCCGCGATTCCGCTTTTGTTTGGAACTCAGCAGATTCTCGAAGGCGCCCTCTGGTTGACGTTTCCTGCCGAAGCGCCCCTGTGGAACATGGTGCTGACGTATGTCTATTCGTTCTTCTCCCATGTGCTGTGGCCAGTCTACGTGCCGATAGCAGTGTTGCTCATCGAGCCGACGCCATGGCGGCGAAAGGTACTCGCGGCGATCGCCGTCGCCGGGGCTGCCATTGGCCTGTACCTGCTCTATTTCCTCATCCGCCTGCCGCTCGTTGCGCAAGTGACCGGGCGGCACATCGCCTATCTGTCTCCGCACTTCTATGCGGTTGAAGCGATGACCCTGTACCTGTTGGGCACGTGCCTGAGCAGCCTGTTCTCGAGTCACCGATCAGTGCGGTGGTTCGGCGTTGCCGCTTTCTTGTCGTTCATCGCCGCCTACGCGTTCTACGCCGCGTGGTTCATTTCCGTGTGGTGCTTCTTCGCTGCCGTTCTCAGCTGCATCGTGCTGCTGCACTTTCCTGGACGTGGACGCCCGCTGGCGAAGGGTCCCGGCCGAGGCATCCAGGAGATGTCCGCCGCGAGTTAGGCGGAACTCGGAACTCGGCGCATCGTCACCTGGCCCCGAGGCGAGTGCGATCCCCAGTGCAGGGCGCTATCGCCGCTGCACAAGGAAGAACAGGCTCGGGCTTACCTCGCCCTACGGCGGCTAGCTAGATCGCGGCCGCGGCATGTTCATGTCCAGCAGGCTGCGCCTTCAGGTTCGCGTGCAGATCGATGCGTGCAGGATTGTTCGACTCGAAGATCGCCTTCGCGCGTGTCATCTTGTCTACGGCGCCGTGGCCGACGACCAGGTAGCCATCCGTCTTGACGGCTTGCTCGTACTGCAAGACGCTGTCCTTCGGGATGCCGATGCTGAACAGCGTTGCGCCAGGGCACTCAGGCCGCCCACCAGAATGGCGCCCTCGACGGCGGCAACAACCATCGCGGCCAGATGGCCGAGGACCATGACGGGGCCCACCACCGGAATCGTCAGGAAGATCCCGCCGAAGAAGAGGCTCCAAAGGCCGCCCCAGAAAGCGCCGTTCTTGCCCCAGAACTTGATCCGGTCGCCGATGTTGTAGAAGCCGACGACCTTCTCTTCGGAATGAAAGCCCTGGCCGACGATACTGAAATGCGTCATGTCGAACCCATCGCTGGCGAGCTTGCGGACCGCGTTTTCCGCGTCCTCGTGGTGCGAGAAAACAGCCACTACGACGTTTTGCTCTGGGAGGTGTTCCATTTGCTTCTACCTTCGTAATTGTTGAGTCAGGTGCCGCCCCATTCGAGGCGTCTCTCAGGGGTCGAACACAAGACAAATCACCCAGTCCACCAACGGCGGGCGCCCACCTTGCGGCTCGTGTTTCACAGGACGATCGCCTCGTCGGGCAACTCATTGATGCCGCTTCCGCGAGCAGGGAAGTGCGCCGCCAGATGCTGCGCGACCGCCTTTACCCCGCCAACCGCACCCGACTCGTAGTCGGACTGCGCGAAGGCCGCTTCCATCCGGCGGCAGACCTTCATCCACTCCTCCGCGCCGACCTTCGCGTGAATTGCGCGATCGGCCACGATCTCCACCGCCCGGTCGGCAAGCAGCAGGTAGATCAGCATGCCGTTGTTGTGTCGGGTGTCCCAGACTCTCATCTTCGAAAATACTTCGATCGCGCGCTCTGCGGCCGACAGCCCCTCGAACAGCGCCGAGGGTTCGAGCGCAGCTTCGACGGCGAATCGAATCTCTCCGACGTGCGTGGTCTCGGCGGCCTTGATCGCCGCCTCGATGGCGCTCAAGGTGCTCGGTGGAAAGTCTCTTCTGACCTGCCAACGCGTGGTCAGCAAGTGTTTGACGATGCGTTTGATGTTCATGGTCACCACCTCCCCGAGGCGCCGCCGCCTCCAAAGCCGCCACCACCGCCGCTGAAGCCGCCACCCATCGAGCCGCCTCGTCCGCCTCCGCCGTAGTAGCCGCCCATCCCGCGCATGCCCATGCCGCCGCCCATCAGAGTGACGAAGAGCGCAATGACACCGGCGAAGAGGGCCACCGACAGGGCACCGGCAATGAACCATGCAAGCACGGCGACCGCCCCGCCCGTGACCAGGGCCCCCGGGAACCTCCCGAGCGCAGCCCGGAGCACCCCACCGACTGCGATGGCAAGGAGGAAGAGCACCGGCGTGTATTGCGCCACGTCTCGCGTGCCTTGCGCTGACGCCGGACCCGGTGCCGGCAAGGCTTCGCCATCGACGACTCGGATGATCTGCCCGACCCCGGCGGAGATGCCGCCGTAGAAGTCCTGCTCCTTGAAGCGCGGCTCGATGGTCTCGCTGATGATGCGTTTGCTCGTGGCATCGTTGAGCGTACCTTCCAGGCCGTAACCCACCTCGATGCGCATGGCACGGTCTTGCTTGGCCACGACCAGGATCGCCCCGTCGTCCACCTTCTTTCGTCCCAGCTTCCACTGCTCCGCGACACGCAAGGCGTAGGGCTCGATTTCCTCCGGGGCGGTGGAAGGGAGCATCAGCACGGCGAGCTGGCTTCCCTTCCTGGCTTCGAATGCAGCGAGCGTTTGCTCCAGCGAGGCCTTCTGCTCTGCGCTGAGCGTGCCGGTCAGATCGGTGACGTGTCCTGTCAACGGCGGCACCGGAACCTGCGCGGCGGCCATGAACGAGCAGTACAGCGTCAGCGCGACGATCGTCGCCCGGGCGAGCTGCATCGCGGAACGACCGGTGATCACCGGAGCGTCCCCGACGCTGCGTTCGTGGGTGCGGACGACCCCGTGCCGAAAACGACAGCAGGGGGTCGGGAGATCTCCGCTTCGTTCGTGACCGCGAAGTTCGGCTTCTCCTTGTAGCCCAACACCATCGCCGTCAGATTGGACGGAAAGGATCGCAGCGTAACGTTGTAGTCCTGGACGGCCTTGATGTAGCGATTGCGTGCCACGGTGATGCGGTTCTCCGTTCCTTCCAACTGCGCCTGCAGGTCCCGGAACGCCTGATTCGCTCGCAGGTTCGGGTAGTTCTCCGTCACCGCCATCAGCCGGGACAGAGCGCCGGTCAATTCGCCCTGGGCCTGCTGAAATTTCTGGAACGCTGCCGGGTCGTTGATCAACTCCGGCGTCGCCTGGATCGAGGTGGCTTTCGATCGCGCCTCGATCACCTTGGTCAACGTGTCCTGCTCGAACTTGGCCTCGCCTTTGACCGTGTTGACGAGATTCGGGATCAGGTCTGCACGGCGCTGGTATTGGTTGACGACCTCTGACCAGCTCGCCTTGACCTGCTCGTCGTTGGACTGAAAGGTGTTGTAGCCGCAGCCGGCGAGGACCAGTGCCGCGAACATCGAGAGCGCTATCGAAAGGTGTCGCATGCAGCTTTCTCCTGGAGAATTTCGTTCCGTGGACGGGCGATAGATCAATTGGCCCGTGGCCATCCAGGCCGCGCGAGCAGCACGAGCACGACCGCGATCAACGGCAGAATCAGCCAGCCAAAGGCCCACTGGCCTGCTGCGCCGAACAGCCAACCGCCGATGGCGGATCCGAGCGTCTGCCCCAGGCCAGCTGCCGCGGCCAGGCCGCCCATCGTCGTACCGAGGTGTTGTGGGGAGGTGCCCGCGGCGAGGTAGGCGATCACGGGCAGCACCAGGCCAGTCCCCCCAGAAGTGAGACTGATGCCCCAGTACACCCACGTCTCGGCGCGATGCCCGGCGAGCACGGCCAACCCGACGATGGCCAGGATCAGCCCGACGCCCATGAGCTTGCTCGCGGCAGCCTTTTCCAGCAGCGCCGTGAAGAAGAGCATGGCGTTGATGCCCAGCATCACGAGGCTGCACTCCGCGAACATCATCGCGACCTGGCGCGACGACACGTCGGCGTGCTCCTGCCCCTGCAACACGATGCCGAGCTCGAAGCCGGCAAGGACGAAGGTCACCGCGCCGCTGAGCCAACACAGCGCTGCAAACCGAGCGTCGCCTCGATTCGCCGGAGCGGTCTGTGTGTCCGGCATCGACCCGCGGATTTCCGGGAGCGTCCGTGCGAGCCCCAGCATCGCTGCGGCCCCGAGCAATGCCGATATCGCGATCACGATGCGCGCCGACAGTGCGGGAGTAACGATGCCGCCGTCGACCAGCAGAGCCCCGGACCAGCCGGCCATCGCGTTCAATCCCGGCCCGAACAGAAAGCCCAGCAGCGACATCGCGCCAAGCCACGCGAACCGGCGCGCCCGCTTTCCCTCCGGTGTGTGCTCGGCCACCAGGGCGGAAACAACGGGGATGACGGCTGCAACGAAAAAGCCAGTCATTGCACGCAGTGCATAGATCGCGTAGATGGTGTCGAAGCCCGGCACGAGAACCAGGACGAGGCTTGCGACATAGCCGACCAGCCCGATGATCAGGACGCGGCCGAGCCCGACACGATCGGCGGTCAGTCCCCAAAGCGGCGCTCCGACCAGCACTCCGGCCGTATAGATGCCGCTGAGAAATCCGACATGCCGAGCAATGTCCAGCGCAGTCGCACCTGGAAGCATTTGAGCGAGCCAGCCCGGAAGCAGGGGCAGGAGCGCACCGAAGCCCGCGGAGACGACGAAAACGGCCGCCGCAAGCCATGTCAACTGCACGGGCCTCAGGCTGTCTGCCCCAGACGAGGGCGCGACGGCAGGAACGCCGGTGGCCGACTTCATCGCTTTGCTCGCGTTGATGGTTCGGCCAGATCTCCGGCGCGGAACGTTTCGATGGTGTGGTTGCTGCCTGGTTCAAAGCGGTACAAGACAAGTGCGCAGATCCATGGCAAGGCAAAGCCGAGGAGCAGCCATTTGAAATCCGAGTCGATGAGAAAGTTGACGACCACCATCAGCCCGATGGAGCTGACCCCGGCCATGGCCACGGCCAGGAAGGCGCCCCGGTCACGCCCTCGGAAGCCGGTGATCGCCACATAGAAAGTCAAGACACCGGCGGCAAACATGAAGCCGCCCATGACCCGGAACACTCGCTGCAGCCAGACAAGCAAGCCAGGAATCGTCGCTTCGATCAGCGCCAGCGACGTTCCCATGGAGCGCAAGTCTTCGGGGAGCAGTGGCGGACGCAGGAACGCAAAGTACAGCCCGAGGCTGGCCAGGATGCCGCCGCCGAGCATCAGAGCTGCCGCCGAATAGGGCCTGAACATCTTCATCCGGTACCCTTGTCGGCGGTCCGCCGCGGATACCAGTGGAAGTCACAGCGCTCCGCGCCCGACGCGATCGTGCCGGCTCGCTTCAGTTGCCCGCCCCATGTCTCTGCCAGCGGAAAGTCGAGCCGGCAAAACGTCTGAACGCAAAGTTCCGACGAGTCGTGGCTGGCGAAGAATTCGGCGACCGGGCACTTCACGCAGTCGAAGGCGATGGCGCCGTCCAGGCTTGGCACGTCGCGCCATTCGTAGCTCGGGGAACCGAACGGAAAGCTGCGGAACAGATCCGTCGCAAGCTTGAGACGCTTCTGCGGATCGCGCGTAAACGCGCTGGCGACGAGCAACGGCGGCTCAGCCATTTGTCGATAGACGCTCCATCCGATGTCGTAGATCAGTCGATGTGATTCCGCGGCCGAGACGCCATACCGAAGCAGCGTTTCGTGCATCGCGAGAACCAGCGCGGCCGCATGGGTGGTGAGCACTGCGCCCAGAGTGGGCTGAATCGCGACCGAAGGCTCGAGCTCGTAGTAGCGATCCCAGGTCTGCCTCATGAGATCGCTCACCGGCACGGCAAGCGGCACCGTCTTCAACGCTACCTGGGCATGGCGTTCCACGAGCGCCTGCCAAAACCCGCCTCGTTCCAGCGCCGCCTTGACCGTGCTCTCCAGCCGATCACGCAGTTCCCCGAAAACGTCGACCGTCGCCTCCCAGTCCCAGGTCTCGTCGAGAGACTCCTGTGGCAGCCACTCTCCGAGAAGCAGGAGCTCCGGCGCCAGTTGAGAAACACGCCGCTTGAACAGGTCGAGCGACCCGGCACGCGCGGCATACTCGCGCGCGATGAAGGGCCGGGAAAGCTGTTCGAAGCGTGCGTCCGGAGCAAGCACGAAGATGAGCGTCTCCGCGGTCGTAAGCGCCTTGGCGTGCAACATCAGCTCGCTCGGAAAGACGAATCCGAACTCATAACCCGCCTCGATCATGTTGAGGTAGACCTTCGTGAAGCTCATCGCGCTCAAGGGGGACGTGTAGAACTTCTCGGCGAGCGCCGCAAAGCGCGCAAAGAACGCCTCTTCGTTTGCGCCCGGCGACATACGCGTCTGAGCCTTGAAATGGTGAAAGGCGCGTCGGGTCTGGCGCTGAACCACGGCGAACCAATACAGAATGAATCGATCCCGCTGCCGCTCCGTCAACTCGCCATACATGCCGAAATCGAGGAGGGTGAAGCTGCCATTTCGGTGAAAGACGATATTTCCTGGATGGAGATCGGCGTGGAACAGACCATCGGAGACGAACATCTGCAGCATCACATCGACGAGAAGCACAACGAGCCGATGTTTTTCCTCTGCGCCGAGCGCCTGAGCGGCCTCGCGCAGGCGCAGCCCCTCCACCCAACCCATGGTGAGTACACGCTGGCTCGTGTGGCTCCAATAGACCGTCGGAAACTTGACATCGACACGACCTTGAAAGTTGGCGCGGAAGCGATCGATGACCCGCCCTTCGTGCGAGAAGTTCAGTTCCTGGAGCGTGTAGCGACGGAACTCCGCGAGAAACGCCCGCAGATTCGTTCGCTTCATGCGTCGCGGAAAGAGGAAGTAGAGCCATCCCAGCCCGGCTTCCATGGCGTCCAGGTCGCGGCGAACCAGCCGCTCGAGATCCGGCCTTTGAACCTTGACGGCGACGACCGTGCCGTCCGGCAGCGTCGCTCGATGGACTTGCGCCAGCGACGCTGCGGCGACCGGCTTCGGCTCGAACGTGGCAAATAGCGCTTCGACAGGCTGGCCGAGTCCGTTCTCGATCGTCGCGTAGACCTCTTGACGTGGAACCTCTGGCCCGTGTTCTTGAAGGCCCGAGAGCGCATCGACATAGGCCTGTGGCATCACGTCCGGGCGCGTGCTCAGCATCTGGCCCAGCTTGACGAAAGTCGGCCCGAGAGTCACCAGGCTTGCGGCGAACCGGGCCGGCGCTGCGTCGTCTGCCGTGCTCGTGGCGAATCGGCGCAGAGCGCGATATTGGGGCAGAAGCACACGCAGGACAGAGACCAGACGAAGAGCATTCCGCACCGCGCCTGTCTTGGGCGGCGTCTGACTCGGCGTCGAGCCTGTGTCAGCCATTCAGCGAGAGATCCTTACGCTCGATATCTCCTCGCGCAGCATGTGGAGCAAGAGCGGTGATGTGATCCTCTTCATATCGAATTCCACAGTCATGACTCCTCCGCGTGTGCCGCGAGACATCTACGTCGGCGCTTTCTGCTGGGCTTTCGCGGGCATCAGCGGCGTCTTGGCGGGTGCAGCCGTAGTCGCGCTGTCTGGCGCCCCGGGTGCAGCCGATTCGCCGGGCCGGCGGATGCCAGCCAGCTTCGTGCGCTTGAGCAGAAGGGCGTTGATTGCGACCACGAGTGTGCTGCCGGACATCGACAGCGCCGCGACCTCCGGACTGAGCACGAAGGGATACAGGACGCCCGCCGCCAGAGGGAAGGCGATAGCGTTGTAGCCCACCGCCCACCCCAGGTTCTGATGCATCTTTCGCAGGGTCGCGCGCGACAGCTCGATCGCGCCGACGATGTCGTAGGGGTCGCTCTTCATCAGCACGACGTCGGCGCTTTCCATCGCGACATCGGTGCCGGCGCCGATGGCGAATCCGACGTTGGCTTGCGTGAGGGCGGGGGCATCGTTGACCCCGTCGCCCACCATCCCGACCTTCTTTCCCGTGGCCTGCAACTCCTTGATCTTCGCCGCCTTCTGTGCCGGCAGCACGTCCGCGAGGACGGTGCCGATGCCGAGGTCTGCAGCGATGCGCTTGGCCGTGGCCGCGTTGTCGCCGGTCAGCATCACGACTTCGATCTTGCGTTCACGCAGCTTGGCGATCGCGGCCTTGGACGTGGGCCTGATGGCATCGGCGATGGCGATCAGGCCGATGACGCGACCGGCCTGGGACACGTGGACCACCGTGCGGCCGTCACCCTGCAGGCGGGTGGCTTCGGCCTCCAGAGGGCCGAGGGCAAGCTTTTGCGTATCCATCAGCAACCGGTTGCCGAGGAACACGGTTCCGCCTGCGGTTTCCGCTTGCGCCCCCATCCCGTCGATGCTCTTGAAGCCCGTGGGTGGCACGATCGTCAGCTTCGCGGCCCGGCGCACGATCGCCTGGGCAAGTGGGTGGGCGGATCCCTGCTCGACAGCCGCGGCAGCGGTCAGGACGACGTCCTCGGTGACGCCCTCCGCAGGCGCGATCTCCACCACCTCCGGCTGTCCGACGGTCAGCGTGCCGGTCTTGTCGAAGACGATGGTGTCTAGCTTGGTTGCGTCCTCGAGCGCCGATGCGTTCTTGAACAGGATGCCGTTCGTCGCGCCCAGGCCGGTGCTCACCATGATCGCCATCGGCGTCGCCAGACCCAGGGCATCCGGGCAGGCGATCACGAACACCGTGATGGTCATCGTGACCGCGAACAGCAGCGGCTGTCCGATCCACCAGAACCACACCGCGAAGGTCGACAGGCCGATGACGATCGCGACGATGACCAGCCACTGCGCCGCCTTGTCGGCCAGGAGCTGTGCCGGTGCCTTGGAGTTCTGCGCTTCCTGCACGAGCTTGACGATCTGCGCGAGGGCCGAGTCCGCGCCCACCTTCGTCGCCTTGTAGCGAAAGCTGCCGCTCTTGTTGATGGTCGCGCCGACGACGGTCGCCCCCGGTCCCTTCTGGACCGGCATCGACTCGCCGGTCAGCATGGATTCGTCGACCAGGGATTCACCGCTCTCGACCGTGCCGTCGACGGGGATCTTGTTGCCTGGCCGGATCACGACGATCTCGCCGGCCACCACTTCCGCCGTTGGAACTTCGACCTCGGCGCCGTTGCGAATGACATTGGCCTTTGCCGGCGTAAGGTTCATCAGCGCCTTGATGGCCGACGACGCACCCGCGCGGGCGCGCATTTCCAGCCAGTGCCCGAGCAGGATGAAGACCAGCAGGACGGACACCGCCTCGAAGAACTGCCCGCCGCCCTTGAAGAAGAACGTGCTGCCGACACTGAAGAGATATCCGGTGCCGACGCTCAGCACGATCAGCGCCGCCATGCCCAGGACACCCTTCTTCAGCGCGCGCCATGCCGAGACGAAGAACGGCCAGCTGGGATAGAGGACCGCAGCACTCGAGAAGAAAAGCAACCAGAGATTGAGGTCCAGTCCGAACGGCGGTGCGGGCGGCTTGAACATTCCTCCCATCGGGGCGTAGACGAAGATCGGCACCGTGAAGACGAGGCAGATCCAGAACCGGTTGCGCATGTCGCGCACCATGGTCTGAAGGTCCATGCCGTCATGGCCCATCTCATGAGCCATGTCAGCCGACATCGCCGTCTGTGCGCCGGGTTTTCCGTGACCTGTATGCCCTTCGTGGCCGCCAGGCGCGGGAGCCGTGGCTTCCGTGGGCGTCTTCGGGGCCGCGGCTGCGGGGGTGGAAGGCGGTGCGGAGGGCTCGGCGGGGGCCTTGTAATCGCCGACCAACGCGTCCTTTACCCATGCGGTCACCTTGCCGATCGCGCCCGGTTCCGCCGGATCTTTCTTCTCACCTGCCGCAGTCGTCGGCGGGGGCACGTCGGCAGTCATGTCCATCGCAGCCTCGGGATCTGCGGTCGTGGGTCCGCCAGACGTTTTGGCCGGCTCCGCCGGGCTCGCGTCTGCGATGGGGGCTGCGGGGGCTACCGCTATGGGCTTAGCCGGTTCGGGCGAAATCGGGTCCGCCTTGGGCAATGCGTCGACGGGCGCCGAAGGCGAATCCGGCGCAGCAGGCGCCATCGGTTGGCCCATGGGTTCGCTCCCGGGCTTGTGTTCTCGGGCATGTTTGTCAGGCGGATCCCCTGCCGGCTCATATCCGCGTTGGCGCACGTCCGACTTGATATCGGCGACCTCGAGTCGGGTCTCGTCGTAGCGCACGGTGGCGCTCTTCGCTGCGAAATTGACGGTCGCGCTCTCGACCCCGGGCACCTCGCCAATTCGCTTCTCGACTTCGAGCACGCTCAATACGGACAACATGTCACGCACTTCAATCACGCTTGTTTTCATCGCGACTCCAGGGGTTGGCCTTCATTGCAGAACCCGTCCGAAATGACAGGCGTCCTAGCTCTTGCCAGGCGCTGACTTGTCCGGTTGTTCATCGCCAGCTGGCGGGGTCGCGGGCACAGCAGCAGTGGCGTCCGGGGCTTGTCTCGTTGCGATCGATGGCGCCGCTTTGTTTGGTACTGCGGCCTCTGCGGAACTGGCACCTTCGGCGGCAGGTGCGACGGGCAGAGTTTTCGGCGCAGAGGATTCGGGCATTACCGGTTGCGCCCCCGGTGCTGCCGGGCTTTCATGACGGTCATCCGCCGGAACGACCGGCTGAGCATCGGGCTCGTAGGAGCGTTGACGTACGGCCGATTTGATATCGCCGACATCGAGTCGGCTTTCGTCGTAACGCACCGTAGCGCTTCCAGCGGAGAAATTCACCGTGACGCTGTCGACACCCGGTACCTCGCCAATCCGCTCCTCGACTCCTGGCACGCTCAATACCGACAGCATGTCGCGCACTTCGATGACGCTCGTTTTCATCACTCTTCCTTGCTCAATGAATTTCGTTGTATCGGCAGCTGAGGACTGGATCAGTCTTGGTCCAGCATCTTGTGTTTGACGCGCTGATCGGCGCCCTCCGGTCCGTCTTCCCGGACCATTTCACATGCGGACGCAGGCGCAACGGCGCCGGCCTGCCACCGCCACGACACTGCGAGGTAGCGGTCAGCCTGGCTCTCGATCTGTTCCTTGCGCTGAAACGACACCTTGCGACCCGATTCCACCTGCATCAAGTCATCGGGCAAGGGCTGGAAGTCGCCGGTTTTCTCGTCGTGTTGATGCGGCATGAAGATGCCGAGGTCGTATTCGGAGAGTCTGCGCAACATCGCCTGAACCTCCGGAAGATGAATGGCCGCCTGCGCCCTCTTCAGGGCTGGTGGCATTTCATAGGTGCCCGCTTGCAAAATGTTCGCTGCCGTCATGATCTTCTCCTGGATGCTCAAGTTGAACCCGTTGAGAGTGGTTGGGTCGGTGCCATTTGCCGGTTGCTTCAAGACCGCAGCCAACCGCCTGTGAATCCGGCTCGCTTCAAGCCGCCCGCGACGTAGGGGCAACTTCGCATCAGTTCCCACAACAAGCCGGAACGGTGGTTCTCGATCATCAAAATGACCGGCCCCTGGTTGAGGCCGAAATGCCACGGTGACACCCACCAGCCATAGGGATTGCCGGGTTCTCCCGGGTGCGATGGATTGAACGACGCCTTGAATCCGTAAGAATTGAACTGCGTCAACTTGGCCTGGTAGATGCAATAGTCCAAAGTCGGCAGCACGATTTCCGGTGCGAAGGGCAGCGATGCCACCACGGCCCACGGCGCAAGCGTGCCGTCATCGGGTCCGTAGGGCACGCCGCGCGCCAGGTAGTCGAAGAACTGACGTTCGACGCCGTTGACCTCGATGGCGCTCGGGCCGGGGCCTTCGCTCGCCGTGATTCCCCAGCAGTGGCTGCCGTAGCTGTCGAACTTGCGCGGGTTGTCGATCGCATACCGCTGTTGCGCATAGGTGGCGCGGCGACTGTTCTCGAAATAGTCGATGCCCTTCTCGCGCATGAAGGCGTCCTGAACGCCACGAAAGTCGATCCAGATGTGGGACAGCTGATGCGTGAACAGCGGCCCGGCGTACAGGTAATCCTGTCCACCACTCTGCTCCCAGCGATAGGTGGTGCACCAGGCCTCATAGCTCGTCGCAGGCAGCGGGTGTGTCGGCGAGCCCAGGCCGAGAACGTAGAGCAGGAGCGCTTCGTCGTAGCCCTCCCACCGATAGGGAAGGAAACCGCTCTCCGGCTTCCAGCCGTGCGTGACGGTGGCGCCGCCGTCTTGGGCCCATCCCCAGTCGGCGCGGCGATAGAGCGCATCGCCGAGCACGCGAATCTCTTTCTCGTCGTCCGTGTCGGCGCTGAAATATTGGCTGGCCGTCAATGCCCCTGCCAGCAGGAACGCGCTGTCCACGGTCGACAGTTCGCATTGCCAGGCTCGCCGGCCTGTTTGCATGTCGAGGAAGTGGTAATAGAAGCCTTGGTAGCCGGTCGCGTCCGCTTCCGGGCCATGCGGGCTGTTCCAGAAGAAGCGCAGCGTCGTCAGGGTGCGCTCCACTGCCGCAGCCCGCGTCATGAAGCCGCGCTCGACTGCCACCGGGTAGCAGGCCAGGGCGAGGCCGGTCGCAGCAATACTGGAAGGCCAATTCGGCGCAGTCTTGTCGATGACGAGGCCGTTTGCGGGATTCGTTTCGTGCAGGAAATAGCCGAACGTTTCGCGCTGCAGCTTGTCCAGATCGGCGTCGGCCGTCGGCTTCTTGCCGCCTTGCCCATCCGCCCGTTCCTGCGTGCGGCTCGCGTCGGGGTGATGGCCGTCAAGAACCATGGGGCGCGGTCGCGCAATGCCTGGTGTCCCCGAAACGGAGACAGGGTTGGGGGACACGAGCGCGCTCGTTTTCATCTGATGTAAGGCGGCGCGAGTCACCGCGCCAGCTGCTCGGCATCGATGCAGTCCGGCGTGAACTCGAACGCGATGTCCCGGTCGGGCTGAACGAGCTTGTTCTTCTTGCCTTCGTAGTGCAGCCGCGACAGGATGTCGCGCATGAGGTTCAGGCGCGCGAGGCGTTTGTCGTCGGCGCGGACGATGTGCCAAGGCGCGATCGCGGTGTGCGTCCGCAGCAGCATCGCGTCGCGGGCCTCGGAATACGCCTTCCAGTGCTTGACGGCGACGGCGTCAATCGGGCTGACCTTCCACTGCTTGAGCGGATCGCGCCTTCGCACGGCCAGACGCCGTGTCTGCTCGCCCTTGCCGACATCCAGGTAGTACTTCAGCAGCTTGATGCCGGAGTTGACGAGCATCTCCTCGAACTTCGGCACCGACTGCATGAACTCTTCGTGCTCCTCCTTGGTACAGAAGCCCATGACGTGCTCGACACCCGCGCGGTTGTACCAACTGCGATTGAAGAGAACGAACTCTTCGGCCACCGGCAACTGTGCGACGTAGCGCTGGAAATACCAGGCGCCGAGATCCCGGCTGGAAGGCTTACCCAGCGCGACCACGCGGGTCTCGCGCGGGCTCAGGTACTCGACGATGCGCTTGATCCCGCCGTCCTTGCCAGCAGCGTCACGGCCTTCGACGAGAACCAGAATCCTGTCGCGGCAGCCGATGAAGTGCCGCTGCAGCTTGACGAGCTCGACCTGGAGCATGTGCAACTGCGCCTCGTAGTCCTCGCGCGAGATCGACGCCGTCACCGAATCTCCGCCCGTACCCGACGCAGTCGACGCGGTGGCGTCAGCACGAGCGTGTGCGTCACGCATCCCCGCCTTGTGCTTGCCCTTTGGATGCTTCTTGCTCATGGCCCGGCCATCACGTCGTGTGAGGCCCGTCGCGCGTGCGCGGAATAGCCGAGCTGGGTGATCGCCGATTCGATTTGGGCTGGCGTCACGCGGGAGAGGTCGGCCGAAACGGTGGCGATGCCCGGATGCAGCGTGACCACGGCCTCGCCGATACCGTCGAGCTTGCTGAGCGTGCGCTGCACGCTGCCGGTACAGCCGCCGCAGGTCATGCCGCCGACGTCGAAACTGAGGGTTTGCATGGTGAGTTCTCCTTGAGTTGGCGCGATCAGGTCTTCAACTGGGTGGCGGCGCTCCGCCCCCGCCATGACGGCAGGAAGCGCGGCGTGCGCGCCGCATAGGCTTCGAACTCGGCGCCGAATCGCTTGCGCATTTCCGCCTCTTCCGTGACGGCCAGCCGCCCGTACATGACAAGCAGGATCGGAAACATCACCAGCGTCAGCAGGGTCGGCCACTGGAGCAGAAAGCCGAGCAGGATGAGGACGAAGGCGACGTATTGCGGATGGCGGATCCGGGAGTAAGGCCCGGACGTGGCCAATGCGTCGTGGCGCTGCGCGTGATGCAGGACGCTCCAGGCGTTGGACAGGAGATAGAAGCCGTAGCCGAGGAACACGTAGCTCGCGATGTGGAGCAGTCCGAAATGGGGATCGCCCTTTTCGCCCAGCAGCGTCGACCACAGGTGGCCGGCGTTGTGCGACATCAGGTCGAGACTCGGGTATCTGGTCTGCAGCCAGCCGGACATGAGGTAGATGCTCAGCGGGAAGCCGTACATCTCGACGAACAACGCGATGATGAACGCGGCGAACGCCCCGAACGTGCGCCAGTCGCGAGCGGTCTGCGGCTTGAAGAAGCTGAACGCGAACATCAGAAAGATGGCCGAGTTGAAAAAGACGAGCGCCCACAGTCCGTAGGCGGGTGTGTCGTGGCTCATGACCGCTCTTCGGTCGTCGGGGTCCGCGATCCCATCGGCTTGAGGGGGCCCATCTCGGCACGGTCGCCGGGGGCATGTCCGCTCCCGTGGCCGCCATGGCCGTGATGCATGAAGACGTGCATCAGCGGGCAGGACAACAGCAGCAGGAACGGCAACGCACCCAGGAAGTGGGCACGGTGCTCGCTGAGCAGGAAGTAAGCGGAAACGGCGCCGAAGAAAAGCAGGCCGACGGCGTATCGCGAACGCCAGAATCCGGTCGGACCGGTGTCCAGCGAAGCGTGGTCATGATTCATAGGGCTCTCCGCAAGCCGGGCGGCGGATCAAGCGACAGCCGGCTTCGCAGCCACCCGAAGAACGTCCCGACCAAGAACGCCCAGGCGCTCAAGACGACCAGGGCCACCAGGAACCCGAGCAACGAGAAATCGCCTGGTTGGACCATGCTGTTGAACTTCATGCCGTGGAACAGGCCGTTCAGGAGAGTCAAGGAGGGGCCGGGGGCGAGTGCCCAAACGAGGGCGCAGAGCGTGTAGAACAGCCCGACGGTGATGGCCAGCGCAATGCCGGTGCGCAGCGGTGTCATGGCAGCCGCTCCGTCAATTCGCCGGGGCGGCGGGCAGACGGTCCATCATCATCACCATCATGGCTTGCATCATTTCCATGCGCTTCTCCATCGCCTGATGGTGGGCGGCCATGTCGCCTTTCATGCCAGCCATTCCGCCGGGCGACATGCTGTCCATCGTGGCCATGCCTTCCTGCATCGCCTTCATGTGCTCGGGCATCAGCGCGTTGCGCTCCTCCGGCGTCTTGGCGGCCATCATCCGGTCATGCATCGCCCCCATCGCCTTCATCTGCGCATCCATTCGCGCCGTCTCGGCGCCGGACTTGCCAGGCATGGCTCTGGACGCAGGTGCTGAGGCCTCACCGGCCGGGTGATGCGCTTGATGCTGATCGTCCTGGGCGGACCAGGCCGGTGCGCCCACAAGGCCGACAGCGAGCGCGAGCGGAAGAGAATGAGAGAGCTTCATTTGGGATACCTCGTAGACGGTCGAGATGAAAAGCGGACCTGGTGCGGAACATCGGGCGCCTCGTGCGAGAGGCTTTGCCGAGGCCTCGGGAAGGCCGAGCCGAGCGTGAACGCTGGCGCCGACCACAGACCATCAGGTCCGGGTCAGGCGTCACTAGGCAGCTACAGCGCCAATCGCGAGTAGCGGACCCTGAACGGCGGCCCCACGATGGGTGGCTGCAGATCGTCCATTTCGCTGGGCGTACAGGCGACGGGAGTCGCTGCGTCCCACACGACCGTCACCACTCGCGGCATGCCAGGATCGAGAAGGTCCGAGCTGGCTTGCAGCTTGATCGGGGCCTTCGAGCCCTCGTCGCACGCCTTGAGGCAGGCGTCCTTGGGAACGTCAGAGTCGTGCGCGTCGCTGTCGACGGCCACCGAATGCTCCGTCAGGCCGCCATGCCGGTGGTGCAACTCAGGCCCAGCTTTGGCGCTATGCGAGTGAGTATGGGTGTGCGAGTGCGAATGTTTGTTCGGCGCTTCCAGCAGGCAGGCGTTCGCTATCCCTGACGACAAGGCAAACAACCACACCACCAGCGCCGCGACTGCGGTATTCCGTCTGGTGCGCTTGTTCGAGAAAGACTTCATGCTTGGTACGGAATGCGACGCATCCATCCTACGGGGACGTTCGAATTGCGGACTTGATGCCTGTCAAACTCGGACGAAGACAAGCTCCAACCGCTCGAAGCGCGAACGCGGCGCCGCCCCGGCCAGTAGCAAAGCTTGGGATCTCAGGCTGCGACCTGCGCGGACGGCGCGTCTGTGCGTTGACGCACCTAGTTGAGAGAAACGCGAAGCCTGGGCAGATGACGCTTGGCGCGGAGACCTGGGCCATCAGGCGCGCTCTTTCAAGCTGGTCGACTATCGCGCGCTCATTGAGGAGGGGACGCTTCGAGGTGTTTGTGCCACCGACCCGTCAAGTGATGTCATCTTGCCGAAGGCAACGGACTCGAGCTGAGAACTGCGGCAGCGATGAGCGCCGCGAAGAGGAAGAAGGCTTCGATACGCAGCACTTGGACAAAGCGCTGTCGCGGCTGCGCCGGTCGGCCCAGCGGAGCGCGCAAAGCAGCCATCAAGCGAGGCATGACGCGGAAACGATTGAAGGCCCCGAGCGCCACGGCGATCGCAACGAGGCCGACCTTGACAAGCAACGTGTTGACGTAGGCGCTCCCGGCGAGATTGGCTGGAGATCCAACGCCACGCCATGCGTTGAAGAGGCCTGTGCCGACGACGACGATCAGCGCGCCAGTGGCGACCGCAGACAAGGTTTGCACCCATCCAGCCACTTCTGCCTTCTCGGTCGCGGCGGCCTCCATCGGATTCGCCAAAACCACGAATGCGGCGATCCCGACAATGCCGAGCCACACGCTGATCGCCCACAGATGCGCGCTCTCGACGAGGCCCTGCACGCTGACCAGGCCGAAGTCGCCCGCGTGCGATACCGCGGCGCGGCTGTACACGAACAGGGTGAGGCCGAGCGCAGCGATGGCCAGCCGAGGCATGCCTTGGCGAGCCGAAGGTCCGCCCGTGGCACCCATCACCAGCATCAGCCCGAGAACACCGCCTGCCCAGCAATGACCGACGTACGTCTGCTCGAGCATCTTGGGCAGCAGGGCCACGGCGTCCGCCAGGGGCACATCGGCCATGTAGGCAGCCTGCAGCAAGAGCAGCAGGGCATCTGACACCGCCGTGAAGACCAGTGCCGCCTTCAAAGCCGCCAATGATCGCCGACGCGAACGCGAGGCCCACGGCGAAGCCGCTACTCGCAACCAGAGCACCGAGGCCCAGGCGCCGACGATGCCCGCCAACCCGAGGTTGACCAGGACCGTGAACGACAGAACCCGCCACGCCGGCAGGCCCTCGGCCACTACTTCACCGTGAAGGTGAGCTCGCCGTGGACGGGATGCCCATCGTGGCCGACCGACATCCACTGCGCCTTGTAGCCGCTGGGAGCCAGCGTCGGCAACGGCAAGATGACAGTCTTGCCGTCTTCGACGCGAGCCTTCTCGGATATTGCGACAGCCTGACCAGAAGAGCTAAACAACTTGACGGAAGTGAACGCAGGCTCGAGCGGCTCACTGAACCTCAGGCGGATCTGGGAAGGTGGTGTACCGAGCGTCGCTCCGTTTCTCGGACTTGCGGTTTCGACCGTTCCGTGGGCGTAGGCCGACGCGATCGTCGCGGCAAGGAGCAACGGCGCCAGGTGATGAAGCTTGCGCTGCATGGTCGCTCCTCGTTCAATGGTGATGGGGACGCGCAGGATCGACCTGCGGGCTTGCGTAGCCGCGCAGCTCGGCGTAGCGCTGGACCTGATCCGGTGTAAGCAGCGCTGTTTGCGCCAGATGCGTCTTGAGGTGCTCGGACCGCAGCTCGCCTTGATATCGCGCGACGACCGCGGTCAACGAGCGAACGGAGACTTCGTCGGTGCTGTGGCTCTCGAACGCCTGGTCGAGCGAGCGTTCGGACGCCACCACTTCGGCGCCCAGGCGTTGTGCGGCGGCGCGGTGCTGAGCCGTCAGCGCCTCGGTGGCGGCAATCTGCGCTTCACTCAGCCTGAGGGGCTCTTTGAGCTCGAGTACGTGGGCCGGCCCCGGATAGCCGTTGAGCTCGGCCGCTTTCGCGAAGCCGGCGCCGCGGCCTGCGAGGAGGTCATCGACGTCTTGCTCGGACAGCGACTTGATCGCGCGCGACTGTTGGCCGGCGTAGGCGCCGGCGCGCGACGTGGTTTGAGCGACTGCGCCGGGTATGGCGCACGCCAGGACAAGCTGCACGGCGATCGCCGGCAGCGTGACAAGAGACTTGGGCATGGTTTCCTCGCACGTTGTAAATGGTGCGGGGCGGCGCTTAGCTGCCCGCGTTAAGCGATGCCACGCGGCACGCCAGGAGCGCCTGGGTCGGCCGAGCGGCGCGTCAATCGAGGATGAACTCGATGACACCACGCGCAACGCAACTCATTCTCAAAGTCTAGTGCATGCCACCTGATCAGGTCTCGCGACGACAAACCGCAAGGGTATTGAAAAGCGAGTCACGCCATTGCTCCGCCCATGGCGGCGCAGCTTGTGGCACATCGCCGGCAAGCCTCAGCGCAGCGCCGCATCTGGCCGTCCGAATCCGTGTGCGCTTCGCAAAGCGTGGCGCACGCATGGCAGATCTCGGCGCACTCCGGGCATACGTGTCCATGATGTGGCGATCGTCGCGTCATGAAGTCCGCGCACAGCGCGCACATCTGCGCGCAGTCGAGCAGGGCGGTCAGGTGCTTCGCTTCGGAATGATGGCCGCCTCCATGAAGAAGGCGGGCAACAGTCTCGGTGCAGATGCGGTGGCATTCGGTGCAGTTAGCGATGCACTCCTGCATCGACGCGCTGGTTTGATCCATGTCATTTCTCCTCGAAGACCAATCACAGGGCATTCTTAGTGCCCGCGTCCCATTGCGGCACAACTTACTTCGATGGCTCGATGTGAGTGACCGTTGGCGCACTCGGATCGAATCGACGGTAGAAGAAGTGTTTCGCGAGCTCGCCGGACGCGATGTACGAGGCAACGATCAAGGCCGTCGCGCCGAGATATTCCAGCGGCAGAGGTACAAGCCCGAGAAGCGCTGCGAAGGGAAGGTACGGCAAGGTCAGCGTGACGATCCCTACGCCCAGTGTCGCCAACAAAAGGCGCCGACTGGGCCGGCTGTGAAAGAACGGCCGCCGGCTGCGAACGACAAGAAGGATGAGCGAGGCCGAAACGACCGACTCGACGAACCACGCGGTGCGGAACTGCTCCGTGTTGGCGTGAAAGAGGTACAGCAGAACCGCAAACGTCAGGTAGTCGAATACGGAGCTCAGTATTCCGAAGGTCAACATGAATGAGCGGATGAACCCGATGTCCCAGCGTCTGGGCCTTACCAGCATCTCCTCGTCAACGCCGTCACTCGAGATGGTCATGGCCGGCAGGTCAGTGAGCATGTTCGTGAGCAGGATCTGTTTGGGCAACAGCGGAAGGAACGGCAACAGCAGTGAGGCGCCAGCCATGCTGAACATGTTGCCGAAATTCGCACTGGTCGCGATCAACACGTACTTCAACGTGTTGGCGAATGTGATGCGGCCTTCGCGGACACCGTCGATGAGGACATCGAGGTTCTTCTCCAGAAGGACGATGTCGGCCACCTCCTTCGCCACGTCGACCGCACTTTCGACGGAAAGCCCTACGTCGGCAGCGTGCAGGGCTGAGGCGTCGTTGATGCCGTCGCCCATGTAGCCGACCACGTTGCCCGCCTTGCGTAGGGCACGGATGATGCGTTCCTTCTCGTTGGGCTCGACCTCTGCGAACACGTTCACGTTGCCAACGCGATTCAGGAGAGCGCCGTCGCTCATCGCCTTGAGCTCCGCTCCGGACAGGACCTCGGCCTTGTCGAAACCGATTTCCCGGGCGACAGATGCCGCTACCAGCACGTTGTCGCCCGTGATGACCTTCAGGCTCACTCCGAGTTCGCGTAGTCGCTGGATCGTGGCGGTGATACCGGCCTTGAGGGGATCGGAAAAGAGCACGAAACCCAGGAAGCACATGCCCGTCTCGTCGGCCTTTCCGATCGTCCTCGTGGCGCCGAGTTTTTTGCGGGCCAAGCCGAGGGTGCGTTGTCCGTTCCTGCTGTACTCCGCAAAACGATCCTCGATCTGTTGCCGTACGGCTTGAATGGGTTGCTCTGTGCAACCCGCGCCCTCGGCGGTCCCGCACACGTCGAGCACCTGCGCCAATGCACCCTTGGTAATCATGACGTTGCCATCGGGGCCGGACACGAGCACGGTCAAGCGTTTGCGCAGGAAATCGTAGGGTACCTCGTCGAGCTTCTTCCAGGCCGTGATGTCGATGACGCAATGATTGCGGACGGCTGCGTCGATCGGGCTTGCGAAGCCGGTCTCGAAGGAAGAGTTGAGGTAGACGTAGAGCAGGCACTGCGCGCTCTCCTTGCCGTCCAGGTCGTTCACGGACTGAAGCTTGACTTCGCCTTCCGTGATGGTTCCCGTCTTGTCGGTGCAGAGCACGTTCATGCTGCCGAAATTCTCGATCGACGAGAGTCTCTTGACGATGACCTTCTTTTCCGCCATGCGCCTGGCGCCGGCAGCAAGGTTGATGCTCACGATGGCTGGCAGAAGTTGCGGAGTCAGCCCGACCGCAAGCGCCATCGAAAACAGAAAGGAATCCAGCACCGGTCGATGCAGGTACACATTGAAGGCGAAGATGCCGATCACCAAGACAAGCGTGACTTCCATCAGCAAGTAGCCGAAGCGTCGGACGCCTCGCTCGAAATCCGTCTCGGGTGGCCGCAGCTTGAGACGCTCCGAGACCTTTCCGAATTCGCTGTCCTTGCCGATGGCCACGACCAGCGCGGTGCCGCTCCCCGAAACCACGTGCGTTCCCAGGAAGACGAAATTCGTCCGCTTGGCGAGAGGGGTGTCCGCCGGAAGGACCGAAACTGATTTCTCGGCCGGGAAGGTCTCGCCTGTCAGGGTGGCCTCGTCTGCGAAGAGGTCGCGCGACTCGAGCAGCAGGCAATCGCCGGGGGCGGTGGCTCCGGCGGACAGAAGCACGACGTCGCCCGGCACTACGTCCGAAACGGGGATCTCGACCGGCGCGCCGTCGCGCAGGACCTTCGTCTTCACCTCAACGAGCGAGAGCAGCTTTTCCACCGCCCCAGCCGCGCCGCGCTCTTGCCAGAAGCCGAGCAGGCCGCTGGCCAGCACGATGACGAGGATGATCACGGCATCTACGGTGTCGTGCAGGAAGACCGAGATAACCGCCGCGCCAACGAGCATCAGCACGATCGGACTGGAAAACTGCCCGAGCAGTAGGGCGAGGGCGTCGGTCCTCTTTTTGGGGACCAGCCGACTCGCCGCGAACTGCTTCAGCCGACCGAGTGCTTCTGCGGCTGATAAGCCTTTTGACGTCGTCCCGATCCGACTGACAGCTTCATCGATGGGCAGGTTCCAGAAGGGTTTGTCAGGCTGCCCCATCGAACGTCACCGACTGGCTGCCTCAGGGACGCCGGGCCACTTCCAGTTGCGAATTTCAGGAAGATCCCGCCCGTTCTTTCTGATGTATTGCTTGTGTTCGATCAATTTCTGCTCCAACACACGCTTCAGAGCGTGTCCCCGTTCACCGGTCTGCGGCAGGCGGTCGACGGCTGACATCACGAGGTGGAAACGGTCGAGGTCGTTCAGCACCGTCATGTCGAAAGCCGTCGTGATCGTGCCTTCCTCTTTGTAGCCACGGACGTGGATGTTGTCGTGGTTGGTTCGGCGATACGTCAGCTTGTGGATCAACGAAGGGTAGCCGTGGAATGCGAAGACCACCGGCTTGTCGGTCGTAAAGAGCTCGTCGAAGTCCTCCTCGGCCAGGCCATGCGGATGCTCGCTTTGGGGCTGCAGCTTCATCAGGTCGACCACGTTGACGACACGCAACTTCAGTTCCGGCAGATGCTCGCGCAGGATCGAGACGGCCGCAAGCGTCTCGAGCGTCGGTACGTCGCCGCAGCAGGCCATGACGACATCGGGCGCCACGTTCGGATCGCTGCTTGCCCAGTCCCAGATGCCGATGCCCTGGGTACAGTGCGCCGCGGCCGCGTCCATCGCCAGCCATTGCGGCGCCGGATGCTTGCCGGCGATGACGACGTTGACGTAGTGTCGACTGCGCAGGCAGTGGTCCATGACGGACAGCAGGCAGTTCGCATCGGGCGGCAGGTAGACGCGAACGATCTCGGCCTTCTTGTTGACGACGTGGTCGATAAATCCGGGATCCTGGTGCGTGAAGCCGTTGTGGTCCTGTCGCCAAACATGCGAGGCAAGCAGGTAATTCAGGGAGGCGACCTTTCGGCGCCACGGAATGTGCGATGTCACCTTCAGCCATTTGGCGAACTGGTTGAACATCGAGTCGACGATGTGGGTGAAGGCCTCGTAGCAGTTGAAGAGACCGTGCCGCCCGGTGAGCAGGTAGCCCTCCAGCCAGCCCTGGCACTGGTGCTCGCTGAGCATCTCCATGACACGCCCGGTCGGAGCGAGAAATTCGTCGTTGGGAATCGTGGTCGCGTCCCACTGGCGATTTGTCGCTTCGAAAAGTGCTTCCAGGCCATTGGACAGCGTCTCGTCGGGTCCGAAGACGCGGAAATTGCGCTGCGCGTCGTTCAGCTTAGTGACATCGCGCAGGAACGGCCCGAGCACGTGCGTGTCGCCGATGCCGGGCGCGCCCGGCGCGGGTACGGAGCAGGCGTAGTCGCGAAAGTCGGGCATGCGAAGGTCACGCAGCAGCATCCCGCCATTGGCGTGCGGGTTCGAGCCCATGCGCCGCTCGCCACGCGGCGCCAACTCGGCCAACTCCGGGAGCAGGCGACCGAACTCGTCGAAAAGCTCCTCGGGTCGGTAGCTCTTCAGCCAGTCCTCGAGCAACCGGAGATGACCGGGATGCGACGCCGGGTCGGAGATCGGCACCTGGTGCGAGCGAAACGTGCCTTCGATCTGCTGGCCGTCGACTTCCTTCGGCCCGGTCCAGCCCTTGGGCGATGCGAGCACGATCATCGGCCAGCGTGGCCGCTCGCGTTGGCCGTTGGCGCGCGCCTCGTGCTGGATGGCGTGAATCTCCGTGATCGCCGTGTCGAGGGCCGCGGCCATGGCCTCGTGCATCGGCTCGGGCTCGTACCCTTCGACGAAATGCGGCGTCCATCCGTAGCCGCGCAGCAGCTGTTCCAGTTCGTCGCGGCTGATCCGCGCAAGTAACGTCGGGTTGGCGATCTTGTATCCGTTCAGATGCAGGATCGGAAGGACGGCGCCGTCGTGCACCGGGTCGAGGAACTTGTTCGAGTGCCACGCCGTCGCGAGCGGCCCGGTCTCGGCCTCGCCATCGCCGACAACGCAGGCGACGATCAGCCCGGGGTTGTCGAACACCGCCCCGAACGAATGGCTGAGCGAGTAGCCGAGCTCGCCACCCTCGTGGATCGAGCCCGGGCACTCCGGCGAGACGTGGCTTGGGATTCCGCCCGGGAAGGAGAATTGCAGGAACAGGTTGCGCAAGCCGGCTTCGTCCTGACTGATCTCCGGGTACACCTCGCTGTACGTGCCCTCGAGGTAGGTGTTGCCGACGATCGCCGGGCCGCCGTGTCCGGGGCCAGAGACGTAGATCATGTCGAGGTCGTACTGCCGAATGACGCGGTTCAGGTGCACGTAGATGAAGTTCTGCCCCGGTGTCGTACCCCAGTGGCCGAGCAGCATGTGCTTGATGTCGCGCAGCGCCAGAGGTCGCTTCAGCAGCGGGTTATCGAACAGATAGATCTGCCCGACGGAAAGGTAGTTCGCCGCGCGCCAGTAGGCGTCCATCCGGCGGAGAAGCTCGGGCGCGAGCGGGCTAGGGGGCGCGGCGGTCGGTGCGCCTTTCGGCGCAGTCAGAGTCGGGAGGGTCATTGTGGTCGCCTTCGTTCAGTCGCCCAGGTGAAGAACACGAGACACTGACCTTGCGATCATCAATTCCTCGTCGGTCCGGATCACGCGAACCGTGGCCAGGCTCCCATCGGTTGAAATGACGGCGGCGTGCGCGGTGTTGCGCGATGCGTCGAGCTCGATGCCGAGGAAGCCGAGCCCCTCGCAGATCCGAGCACGCACGGCAGCGGCGTTCTCGCCGATGCCGCCCGAGAAGACCAGGGTGTCGATGCCGCCGAGAGCGGCCGCGTAGGCGCCGACGTATTTCTTGGCCTGATAGCAGAAGAGAGCGACAGCTTCTGCGGCGCGAACGTCAGTGGCTCCGCGCTCGAGCAGGTCGCGTATGTCGGAGCTTGTTTCGGAGACGCCCAGGAGGCCTGACTGCTCGGTTGCCATCGCGAAGAAGTCGCCGGCGCTCAGTTGCTCCGACCTTTCCAGGTACGAAGCCAAGCCCGGGTCGAGATCACCGGAGCGGGTGCCCATCAACAGGCCAGAGGTCGGCGTGAAGCTCATGCTGGTGTCGATGCTGCGGCCGTCCAGTACGGCTGCAAGGCTGGCACCGTTTCCCAGATGCGCGAGGATGACCCGACCCCGAGTCGCAGTCTTGCCCGCAAGGCGGCCGAGCTCTTCCATCAGGTACCCGTAGGACAGACCATGAAAGCCATAGCGCCGTATGCCCTTAGCGTCGTAGCGACGAGGGATCGGAAGCAGCTGCGCTACCCGCGGCATCGAGCGGTGAAACGCAGTGTCGAAGCACACCACATGCGGCAAGGTCGGTCTGGCAGCCGTCAGCGCATCGATCAGCTCGATCTCGATCGGCAGATGGTCAGGATCGACCGGCACCAGGCGACGAAGCTCATCAAGCAGCGCCGGCGTCACCAGCGCTGGTTCCGTGTGCTCCATGCCGTGAACCACCCGATGCCCGATCGCCTTCACCGACGCAAAGAGGCTTTGCGACACGAGCCAGTCCACCAAGGCCCGCGCGGCGGATATGTGATTGCCGGTCGAGAGGTGACGATTGCCGCTGCGACCGTCGACCGCACTGAACTCAAGGGAAGTTCCGCTCACCCCGATGCGATCGACCTTGCCGCCGAGCTCGCGCTCAGGTCGTTCAACCCTGCCGAACAGCGCGAATTTGATGCTCGACGAACCACCGTTGATAGACAGGATGCTCAACGCCGATCATCCAAAAATTGATAGCGACTCTAGCCCGCAACCTCGAAAAGTCTTGTACGCCAGCGCACAGATGCGCGGCAGGATGCGGACGCCGTACCCACAATCTGACCCAGATCGAGCACGCCGATTCGAGTGGGGCGACGACGATCGTGCTGGGAGCAAGGGCTGTCGGGCGGCCTGCAGGACGATCCCGAACTGGGTGTGAAGGGCGAGGCAATCAAGCAGGAGGTTCCTCGCGCACCCGGCGTCGTCGGACTCCTGCACGTCCTTTGGAGCCAGATGATCGCGTGGACGCGGGGCGATCCGGTGGTCGCCGATTCGATCCCCGCGGCCAAGTCTTGCTCGGTAGGCGCTCGCTAGGCGAGAAGCTCGGCACCGACGCCGCGATGCAGGGGGTGGATCAACGAGCAGATCCGGGCTGCGGCATCGCGCTAGACACGCACATTTGCGCGCTGTCGAGCAGGGCGGTCCGGTGCTTCGCCTCGGAATGGGTAGCCACCTCAGACCTCTGTCCGCACGCCGGTCGGACCCAAAAAGGAGGTAGAGCGTGGGCGCGAAAATCCAGCCAATTTGGCGAGAGTTCCCGCAGATACCTCCGTGGTGAAATATCGAAGTCGCCGGGTCGACGTACACTTTCCCGACCGCTGACAGAGTAACCGTGCCCACGTTTGAAATAGCGACAACATGAAACTGCGCCGCAAATACCGCGTCCTGACAGCGCTCATCGCGCTGTTCGGCGTGCTATTCACGCAGTTGTCGGTGGCCGCGTATGCATGCCCAAGCCTCCTCAAAGGCGACCTGCACCCGACGATGATGGCCGGAGATCCGTCTCCGATGCAGCCAATGCCGAACTGCGATCAGCCTGATTCGACGGAGCCGGCGTTGTGCCTGGCGCATTGTCAGGACGCCAAATCGTCTCTGGATAAGGCCGACGTGCCCACTGTCGCGCCGGCCACCTTCATTGTTTCGAGCATCCTGACGGCCCTGGCGCCGCCACTCCTTGCGCCGATAAGAGACGTCGAGCGGGATTCACTCCTGCTGCGCATCACGTCTCCGCCGATCTCGATTCGGCACTGCTGCTTCCGCATCTGATCTCCCGCTGCTGCGCGCGCTGAGGCCGACGAGAGTCGTCTTCGGCAGCCAGAGGTCGTCCGCTTGTGCGCGCGACTTTCGACCTTGCGTCGTCTGTCTGGAGATTTCATGTTGCTATTCGCACCCCGGCGTGCGTCGATGGTCCGCCCCAAGGCGAGCCACGGCGCCTTGCTCGCGCTTTTCCTGAGCGCGGGTCTCTTTCCCGTCCAATCAGCACTTGCGCTGACCTTCGACGAGGCACTGCGCTTCGCGCAGGAGCGCTCCCGCCAGCTCCCGGCTCAGAACGCAGCGGCCACGGCGTCTCGTGAGATGGCGGCCGCGGCCAGGCAGCGTCCTGACCCGACATTGAAGGCCGGGATCAACAATTTGCCGGTCGACGGGCCGGACCGCTTCAGCCTGACGCGCGATTTCATGACGATGCGCTCGATCGGCGTCATGCAGGAGCTGACCCGCGGCAGCAAGCTGGAGGCGCGCTCGGCTCGCTTTGAACGCGAAGCCGCGATGGCCGAGGCAAGCCGCGAGCTCGCGCTGGCGAACCTGCAGCGGGACACCGCGGTGGCTTGGCTGGATCGTTACTACCAGGAGCGAATGCTCGAGGTGCTGACGGGTCAGCGAGATGAAGCGAAACTGCAAATCGAAGCAGCTGACGCTGCTTATCGGGGCGGCCGCGGATCGCAGACCGATGTCTTCGAGGCTCGCTCTGCGGTCGCCCTGATCGAGGATCGAATTGCCCAGAACGAGCGGCAGGTCGCGACGGCGAAGACCCAGCTCGCCCGTTGGATTGGACCGCCCGCCGGCGAGCCGCTTTCGGCGCCACCTTCCCTAAGTGCGGTCAGCTTCCGTCCCGAGGATCTGGAAGGCCTCATCGCGCATCACCCGGAAATCGCGGTCCTGGCCAAACGCGAGGAGATGGCGCAAGCCGATGTCGCGCTTGCCCAGGCCGACAAGAAGCCAGATGTCAGCGTCGAGCTGATGTACAGCCAGCGTGGTTCGGCGTACTCCAACATGGCGTCGATCAACTTCTCGATCCCGCTTCAATGGGACCAGAAGAACCGGCAGGACCGCGAGGTCGCGGCCAAGCTCGCCACGCTTGAGCAGAGGCGGGCCGAGCGAGAGGAAGCGGCACGTATGCACGTCGCCGACGACCTCGCTATGTGGCAGGAATGGCAAAGCAATCGTGATCGGCTGGCACGCTACGAAGGAACGCTTGTTCCACTCGCGGCGGAGAGAACGCGCGCGTCCATCGCTGCCTACCGAGGTGCCAGCGCACCGTTGAGTGCGGTCTTGGAGTCCCGCCGCGGCGAGATCGAGACGCGCCTCGAGCGACTTCGCCTGGAGATGGAGACGGCGCGCCTGTGGGCGCAGCTGAACTACCTGATTCCAGTCGGCACGAACGATTCGCACGGCCTATCGAGAAAGCTCCCATGAAATCGAGCACCTTAACCTTCTCTCTGCTGGCCGCTGCTGTGGCGGTTGCCGCCGGCGGCTATGGCCTTTACCGGCTCGGCATGGAGCGTGGCGCGGGCACCGGGCAGCACGCGGAAGCGGCAGTCACGGCCCCGGTGGTGGCCCCTGCTCTGCAAAGCGCTCGCGAGGGAGAAGACGCAACCCGCCGCCATTTGCAGGCCGGCCTCAAAGCGGGCGATGTCGACCCGGTGACGGGCAAGAAGATCCTTTACTACCACGACCCGATGGTGCCGGCGAGCAAGTTCGACAAGCCCGGCAAGTCGCCCTTCATGGACATGATGATGTCGCCGGTCTACGCGGACAGCGACAGCGACCGCGGCGATGTCACGGTGAGCTCGCGCATCCAGCAGAACCTAGGTGTCAGGACCGCCTTGGTCACGGAAGGAACTCTGTCCCCGCAAGTCTCCGCTGTCGGCAGCATCGCCTTCAACGAGCGCGACCAGTCGGTCGTCCAGGTGCGCGCTACTGGCTATGTCGAGCGCCTCTACGTACGCGCCACTCTCGACCGGGTGGCCAAGGGCCAGCCACTCGTCGACCTGTATGTCCCCGACTGGATCGCGGCTCAGGAAGAGTTCCTCTCGGTCCGTCGCATGCAGGGAACCGATCTCGCCCCGCTGGTCGATGGTGCGCGACAGCGCATGCGCCAGGTCGGCATGAGCGATGAGCAAATCCGAGTTGTTGAAAAGACCGGCAAGACCCAGCCGCGCATTACGCTCGTCGCGCCCACCGGCGGCGTTGTCGTCGAGCTGGCCGTGCGCGAGGGCATGACGGTGATGGCCGGGGCGACGCTGTTTCGGATCAGCGGCCTCTCGACCGTCTGGGCGAACGCGGAGATTCCGGAGAGCCAGTCGGCATTGCTGCGACCGGGCGCAAGGGTGCAGGTAAGGAGTCCTGCCGCACCGGGATCGGTCTTCGAAGGCAAGGTGCAGGCAATCCTTCCCGACGTCAATGCGGCCACCCGCACCCTGAAGGCGCGTCTGGAGCTGGCCAATCCGGGCGGGCGTCTGGTCCCCGGCATGTTCGTGCAGATGCAGTTCATGGACATGCGTGACGAGAAAGCGCTGCTGATCCCTACCGAGGCCGTCATCCAGACCGGCAAGCGCACGGTGGTGATGCTGGCCGAAGCGAACGGGCGCTTTCGGCCGGTCGATGTCGAAGTCGGCATTGAAAGCGGTGGCCAGACCGAGATCAAGCGCGGCCTGCAGGCCGGACAAAGAGTCGTCGTGTCGTCCCAATTCCTGATCGACTCCGAGGCCAGCTTGCGGGGAATCGAAGCTCGCTTGAATGGCGCGCCGCCGGATCCTTCGGCAAGCGCTCCTCAAGGGGCGGGCGCTCCTATCGCGGCCGGAGCCCCGCGGCACTCGGGCGAGGGCAAGGTCGAAAGCATCGACAAGGACGCGATGACCTTGTCGCACGGGCCGATCGCGACCATGAAGTGGCCGGCGATGACGATGACCTTCAAGCTTCCACCAAGCGGTGCGCCGAAAGAGGTCAAGACAGGCGAGCGGGTCGGTTTCGAGTTCTATATCGACAAGGACGGGTTGCCGCAGCTGACAGCGGTCAAGCCGACGCCGGCCGGCAGCGCGGCGAGCATGCGAGCTTCGGGCACCAAGCCATGATGGCGCGGCTCATTCGCTGGTCGATCGTCAACCGGTTCCTCGTGCTGCTGGCGACGCTGATGGTGAGCGCCTGGGGGGTGTACTCGGTCTTGCACACGCCCCTGGATGCGCTGCCCGACCTGTCCGATGTGCAAGTGATCATCCGCACGAGCTATCCGGGACAGGCGCCGCGCATCGTCGAGAACCAGATTACCTATCCGCTGACGACGACCATGTTGTCGGTCCCTGGCGCCAAGACCGTGCGCGGCTACTCCTTCTTCGGCGATTCGTTCGTCTACGTGTTGTTCGAGGACGGGACCGATCTCTACTGGGCGCGTTCTCGGGTGCTGGAATACCTGAACCAGGTCCAGTCGCGTCTGCCGCCGAGCGCAAAGGCGTCGCTCGGACCGGACGCCACCGGGGTCGGCTGGATCTACCAGTACTCGCTCGTAGACCGAAGCGGCACCCAGGATGCAGGCCAGCTGCGGGCTCTGCAGGACTGGTTTCTCAAGTACGAGCTGAAGACAGTTCCCAACGTCGCCGAGGTCGCCTCGGTGGGCGGCATGGTGCGGCAGTACCAGGTCGTCCTCGACCCCGACAAGCTCGCTGCGTACAAGATTCCGCAGAGCAAGGTCGTGGACGCAATCCAGAAGTCCAACCAGGAGGCCGGCGGGTCGGTGCTCGAGCTCGGCGAGGCCGAGTACATGGTGCGGGCGTCGGGCTATTTGCAAAGCCTCGAGGACTTCAAGAAGGTCCCTCTGATGACGACAGACGCCGGCGTGTCGGTGCGGTTGGGTGACGTCGCGCACATCCAGATCGGACCGGAGATGCGCCGCGGCATCGGCGAACTAGACGGTGAGGGCGAGGCGGTCGGCGGCGTGATCGTGATGCGCTCGGGCAAGAACGCGCTCGAAACGATCGCCGCCGTCAAGGACAAGCTCAAGTCGCTGCAGGCCAGCCTGCCGAGAGGCGTCGAGATCGTTCCGACCTACGACCGCTCGAGCCTGATCGAACGGGCCATCGACAACCTCAGCCACAAGCTGGTCGAGGAGTTCCTGGTCGTGGCCGTGGTCTGCTTCCTCTTCCTGTTCCACCTGCGTTCGGCTTTTGTCGCGATCGTGTCGCTGCCAATCGGCATCCTCGTCGCTTTCATCGCGCTCCAGTACCAGGGTGTCAACGCCAACATCATGTCGCTCGGCGGCATCGCGATTGCGATCGGTGCCATGGTGGACGCTGCTGTCGTGATGATCGAAAACGCCCACAAGCACCTCGAGCATTGGAAGCACGAGCACCCGGGCGAGACGTTGAAGGGCGAAGCGCATTGGCGCGTCATCGCCGATTCGGCCGCCGAAGTGGGGCCGGCGCTCTTTTTCTCTCTGCTGATCATCACGCTGTCGTTCATCCCGGTCTTTACCCTGGAAGCACAGGAGGGTCGGCTGTTTTCGCCGCTAGCCTTCACCAAGACCTATTCGATGGCAGCCGCTGCGAGTCTATCGGTGACGCTCATCCCCGTTCTCATGGGGTACCTGGTGCGAGGCAAGATTCCTGACGAGCGCGCAAACCCGCTCAATCGCTTTCTGATTGCCGTCTATCAGCCGATGCTCAACGCGGTGTTGCGCTGGCCCAAGCTGACGTTGGCCATTGCGGGTGTGGCCCTGGTGCTCAGCCTCTGGCCAGTGCAGCACATCGGCGGCGAATTCATGCCGCCACTCGATGAGGGCGACCTGCTGTACATGCCCTCGGCCCTGCCCGGTCTCTCGGCGGGCAAGGCAGCGGAGTTGCTGCAACAGACCGACCGGCTCATCAAGACGGTCCCCGAGGTCGTCAGCGTCTTCGGCAAGGCGGGGCGAGCTGAGACGGCAACCGACCCAGCGCCGCTCGAGATGTTCGAGACGACGATCCAGTTCAAGCCGCGCGCCCAGTGGCGGGCTGGCCTGACACAGGACAAGCTGGTCGAGGAGCTCGATCGCATCGTTCAGGTGCCAGGCTTGTCCAACATCTGGGTGCCACCGATCCGAAACCGGATCGACATGCTGGCCACCGGCATCAAGAGTCCTGTAGGCGTGAAAGTGGCCGGCACCGACCTGGCGACGATCGACCGTGTGACTGGCGAGATCGAGCGGGCACTGAAGGACGTCCCGGGCGTCTCCAGCGCGCTTGCCGAACGCCTGACCGGCGGCCGCTACGTGGACGTGAACATCAAGCGCGACGAGGCCGCACGCTTCGGCATGAACATCGCCGATGTTCAGTCGGTCATCAGCACCGCTGTCGGTGGCGAGAACATCGGCGAGACGGTCGAAGGCCTGCAGCGCTTCCCGATCAACGTGCGCTACCCGCGCGAGATCCGGGATTCGCTCGACAAGCTGCGCGGCTTGCCCATCGTCTCGGAGCGCGGTGCCCGCCTGGTGCTGTCGGATGTTGCGGATGTCCGCATCACAGACGGGCCGCCGATGTTGCGCAGCGAGAACGCTCGACTCTCAGGGTGGGTCTATGTCGACATTCGCGGCCGGGATCTCCGGTCGGCTGTGCAAGACATGCAGCGTGCGGTGGCACAAAAGGTCAAGCTGCCGCCGGGTTATTCGATCTCGTGGTCCGGGCAGTTCGAGTTTCTGGAGCGCGCAACGGCGAAGCTGAAGATCGTCGTCCCGTTCACGCTGCTGATCATCTTCATCCTGCTGTATCTGACCTTCAGCCGCTTCGACGAGGCGCTGCTGATCATGGCCACGTTGCCGTTCGCTCTGGTCGGCGGCATCTGGCTGCTCTACCTGCTCAGCTACAACCTGTCGGTAGCGGGAGCTGTTGGATTCATCGCCCTCGCCGGGGTCTCCGCCGAGTTCGGCGTGATCATGCTTCTCTACCTGAAGCACGCCTGGCAGAGCCGGATCGACGCCGGGCACACAGATAACGAGCACCTGCTCGACGCTATTCGCGATGGCGCCGTTCTGCGCGTCCGGCCCAAGGCCATGACGGTGGCGGTCATCTTGGCGGGGCTGTTTCCGATCATGTGGGGAACGGGGACGGGCTCGGAGGTGATGCAAAGGATTGCCGCGCCGATGGTCGGCGGAATGATCACCGCGCCGTTGCTGTCGATGTTCGTGATCCCGGCCGCCTACCTGCTGATGCGGAGACGTCGAGAGCAAAAGGCCTCACGCGTGCCGTTCTGGAAGGGGCAACGTGGCACGACGTGATATGCCCCGCAGCCAGTCACCGCTCGTGCTTCCCCTGGACCATGGACCCTGTGCTCAGTCCGTGCCCTACGAGAACAAGCGGCGCAGGGCTCGTCACCAGGCGCTTGGTCGGGACGTCGTGCGATGAATCGTCTGGCGCAACTGCGATCTCGATCCTGGCTGAACCGGGACCGACCGTCCGCAGCCCCTCGACCGCAGGTCTGAGTCGTTCCGCGCGGCGTTGACGGCCACTGCGCCGCGCACATCTCTTTTGGCCGAATACCTACGGAGTTATCAATGAAGACTCGCAACACATTTCTCTTTGCAATGCTTGCCGCTTCCGCGGCCGCTCAGGCGCAAATGTCTCCCGACATGAAGATGACGGCGCCCATGAAAGCCTCGGCACCCGCCGGGCAGGCGTCGACCGTGATGACCAACGCTGTCGTGCAAAAGGTCGACGCGGCGAAAGGAAACGTGACGCTCAAGCACGAGGACATCACCAACGTCGGCATGCCTGCCATGACGATGGCCTTCGGCGTCGCAGACAAGAAGATGCTCCACAACATGAAGGCTGGCGACAAGGTCCGCTTCCATGTGGAGATCGTGAACGGCGCACCAACCGTCACACGCATCGAGGAGGCGCACTAGCTTAAGGGCCGAGTGGGCGCGGTTTGTTTCTAGACCACGTGCGCCGGCGCCAGCTCGCAGGTCTGCCCGGTGTCGCCGAGCTCGATCTGAATCGTCGCGTGGTCAATGGTGAAGTGCTCACGCAGCTCCGCGCACACCTCATTGCGCAACGCGTCCCCGGGGTAGCCCGAAGGGATGACCAAGTGCGCCGTCACGGCGGTTTCGGTCGTGCTCACCCCCCACACGTGCAGGTCGTGCACTTCTGAGACTCCGTCGACCGACGCCAGATAGTGCCGCACCTTTTCGATGTCGATGCCGGCTGGAACTGCATCCAGCGCCAGGAAGACTGAGTCGCGCAGCAATCCCCAGGTGCCGATGACGATGAG
>Ga0123338_10000609_pt1 | contig 36169 bp, 37 predicted proteins | sample grotaG_FD_89793 | JGI IMG/M metagenome (GOLD analysis project Ga0123338, IMG submission 89793) | Glacier valley bacterial and archeal communities from Borup Fiord, Nunavut, Canada, to study Microbial Dark Matter (Phase II) -... | ecosystem: Environmental > Aquatic > Freshwater > Ice > Glacier ...
CGCTCGCGCTGAACGGATCTCGACGACGATCGCGAGTCCGCACCGAAAGCGTGGGAGAGCGGCCGCGACTTTTACCGCCAGTATGACTACTGGTTCGACCCGAGCTGAGCGGTTCGCGTGAGCTTGCCGCGCAAGAACGCCATCACCGGCTTCTCGAAGTACAGATGGATCAATACCGCGAGCGCACTCGTGAGTGCGAGCAAGAACGCGATCAGCGGGACCACCATGTACGGTCCGAGATCGCGCTTGCCGACGACGACACGCAGCACGGTGTAGATGATGTACGGGTGGATCAAGTAGACGATGTAGCTCGCCTCGCCCACGAGGAAGATCAGCTTGTTGTTGGTCGTGAAGCCGTAGTGCTTCTCGATCAGTAGCGCGCTGAGCACCAGCACGAACGACGGTACGCCCGCGACGAGCACTCGATAGTAGTCGAACCAGCGGTACTCGCCGTAGCCGATGAACGCGAGCGATGCGACGACCAGTAACAGCAGCACCGCCCTCGGGGGCTTCAGCGCATCGATCGAGAACAGGTAGAACACGGCGATGCCGAAGCCGAACTCGAGCACGATCGGCCGCGCCCAAAACGTGAGGATCGCGTTGTCGATGCCGGCGAGGTGAATCACCGCGCAATACACCGCGATCAGGACCGCGCAGATCATCGGCGAGCGTTTCTGATCGATTTGCAGCGCGAGCGCGAACCAGAGGTAGAAGAACATCTCGAAGTTCAGCGACCAGCCGAGCACCAGCGTCGGGAATTGTTCGCCATGCGGAGGCATGCGCGGGATGAACGCGAGCGAGGCACCGAGCTGCTTCCAATCAGCTTGCGTGGTGTGAAGGAGGCCTGGCTTGACGAGCACGATCGCGAATACGAACAAGGTGGCGGCCCAGTAGAACGGCACCACGCGAACCACGCGCCGCACCAGGAATTGATCGGGCTTCTTCGAGCCGATGTACGCGATGATGAAGCCGCTGATCACGAAGAACACGTCGACCCCGCGGCTCCCGATATTCGCCTCGAGGTCGAGGCCCGCCTCCGAGGTGATATGGTAGTAGACGACGCCGAGCGCAGCGATCACGCGCAGGACGTGGAGGTTGTACAACATCGTCGCGGCGAGCTTATCACCGTGCAGACCACCGCTCGATTTGTGATCTAGGATGGCGCATGGTTTCGAGCTTCACGCACCGCGGTCGTCGTGTGGCCTATCGCGAATACGGCACCGGCGCGCGCGCGATCGTGATGACCCACGGCCTCCTGATGGACAGCCGGATGTATGCGCGGCTCGCACCATCACTGGCTCGCTTCGGTCACCGCGTGATCACACCGGATATGCTCGGCCACGGCGAGTCCGATCAACCGCACGACATGATCGCGTATTCGATGCAGCAGTACGGCGAGGACGTGATCGCGCTGCTCGATTATCTCGGCATCGAGCAGGCCGTCGTCGGTGGCACTTCGCTCGGCGCGAACGTCGCGCTCGAGACCGCGGTGCTCGCCCCCGAGCGCGTGCGTGCACTCGTGCTCGAGATGCCGGTGCTCGAGAATGCGCTGCCTGCCGCCGCCGCCGCATTCGTGCCTCTCGCCCTCGCGCTGCGTGTCAGCCACCGTTCGATGGCCGTGGTCGCAAAGATCATGCGCCGCGTTCCGCGTTCGCACCTGCTCGTCGATACGATGATCGATTTCCTGCGTCGCGATCCGGTCGCCTCGCTCGCGGTGCTCGATGGCTTGATTTTTGGCCGGGTCGCGCCGCCGATCGAGGCGCGGCGTGCCCTCGCGCAACCCACGCTGGTGATCGGCCATCCGTCCGATCCGATTCACCCGTTCAGCGATTCCGATCGGATCGCACGCGAGCTTGCCGATACGCACCTTGTGACCGCGAGCTCGATTGCCGAGTGGCGCATTCGCCCATCGCGGCTCGATTCCGAGCTCCGCGCCTTTCTCGACGGGGTCTGGGCGTAGACCTTACTTCTTCGTGGGCGCGGCCGGAGCCGCCGTCGGCTTGCTTGCGGCTGCGAAGATGCCCGACAAGGTCCGACGCGACTACCAGTCGGTCGAGAGCGCGGCATCGGGCGCTGGGTCGGTCACGATGTCGAAGCCTTGGCTGTACATCGACCAGTGCAGCGGTGTGTGGAGATCGAGGTTGCCCGCGGTGACGAGCGGTCCCCACATCGTGTCGGCGCGACCGACCGATCCGTCGCTGGCGTGACCCGAATCGGCGAGGATCGAAGCGCGATACGCGGCGACAAAGGCATTCAGATACGTGACCTCGTCGCCGCCCAGGGCGGGCGTCATCGCGACGTGCTTTGCGGCCGCGACATCGTGGGTGAGGCTCGGAGTGCCGCCGTAGCCATTCAAGATCGAATCGTCAACGTAGAGCGCCTGGCCGAGGACGCCAAGCCCGTCGGCTTGCGCGAGCTCGCGCGCGGGATCGAACGCGGTGACATCGAAATCATGTTGCTGCGCGTTCTCGAACATCCCGTCGGCGGCGGCCGTCGCCCAGTCGTTGCAGAACGATCCGACTGCATCGATTGCGGTGTGGCTACCGGTACCGGCGTTGGCCGCGTTCTGCAGCGCCGTGGTGTACTTCTTCAGCACGTTCGTTGCTACGGCGGTGTTGTAGTAGAGGACCACGCCGAGCACGCCGGGACCGTCGTCGGTGGTCGCGCCGGCCGAGTTGGTGGTGAAGCCGGCGATACCGGTGGTATAGCCGCGGCCATCGTGGATGTCTTGGCAGTACGGATAGGCGGTCGTCCAAGCGAGCGCGGATTGCTCCGCCGAGTTGACCATCTCGAGGAAGATCTGCTTTTTTACAGGAGTCGCGAGGGTCGCCGCCGGCGTCGCGGCGTCGTCGACCCGAGAATCGAGCTGCGAGCGCGCGTCGATGGAAAGAGCCGAGCTGCTATGGCAACCGAAGAGTACGAACGCGAGCAGGATCTTCACCGCGCCAGGATAGCCGAAGCCACCGACGCCCTCTCGACAAATCCGGTACGTACGAGATTGCTCGCGTAATCTCGATGACTTGGTGTCGATGACGACGACAACGTCGTGACATGCCTCGTCAGTACGTTCGTAGTGACCGATGGTTCACCGACGTACGCGACGATCCGAGCTCGATCGCCGCCGTCCAAACGATCGTACGGACGAATCGCTTCAAACGATTGCGTCCACAGTTGCGGGGGAAGTGATCGAAGTTGCCCGAGCAGGTAGCGCACGAACCGGATTTGTTAACAGGTTCGCACGTACGAGCGCACGAAGCCGGCGTCGCGGCGAGCGCAGTTTCGTTTCGCTCCCGCGCCTCGAGCGGGCTCTCATGCGTTTCAATGAGTCCCGTGATGAACGTGCTACGCCTCGAGCGGCTCCCGGGCCACCGTTTCAAGGCGGTTCACCCCAGACTGCGTAGCCTCGATCACGGTAACGAGCTCTTCACAATCATCCGGTTGCACGCGACCGCATTGAGGCGTGACATGCAGCGAAATGCGACGAGGAATAGCAGTTGTCGTACTCCTCGCGTTTCAGATCGCGCACGCGGACGACGCGCCTCCGATTCCCGAGCCCGCTGCAGAGCCCGCCGTTCCAGCACCCACCGTTCCAGCACCCGAGGTGTACACGCCGCCCAAAGTGGTGACTCCGCCCGTTGTCGAGCCGCTCCAGCCGATCCGTCTGAGAGAAGATCACCGGGTCGCTGCGGGTCTCACACTCGCGGGCGCGTACACGTTGTTCGGCGGCTGGATGTACCTGGCGTGGTACCGCCAGCACAAACCGCTCTCGCAATTCAAGTGGGGCGGCGACGACGAGAAGTGCACATCGACCCTCTCCCGCTGCGGGCTGATCGGCTGGGCGGGTGATACGACGTACGCTGGCGGCGAGGACAAGTTCGGTCACGCGTGGTCGACGATGGCGCTCGCGCGCGGCGGCGCCGAGCTGCTGTACCAGTGGGGTGGCTTCAATCGCACGACCTCGATGCTCGTGGGCACCGGGCTCGCCGAGCTGCTGTTCATCGGCGTCGAAGTTCGCGATGGCTTCTTCTTCGAGTTTTCCTTCAGCGATCTCGGTGGCGACACGGTCGGTGCTCTCGCCGCGCTCGCGCTCATGCAGTGGCCGCGGCTCGACGAGATGTTCGACTTTCGCGTCCAGTACTTCCCGAGCGATATCTATCTGCGCAAGCTGAGCGGGAGCTCGCCCTGCCCGACCGGTGGTTGTTCGCGCTGGAACATCGCCGAGGATTACTCCGGTCAGACCTACTTGCTCGCATTTCACCTGAGCTCGATCCACGCGCTGCGCGACATGGAGTACGGCACGTTCTCCCGCTTCGTCGATCTGACGCTCGGCTTCGATACGCGCAACTACAAGCCGCCCCTGGATGCGAGCTCGACGGCGGTGCCAAAGCAGCAGATGTTCATCGGCGTCTCGCTGAACGCGCAAGGCGTATTCGACTGGCTGCTCGACGATCATCACAAGACGGCCAAGAAGATCACACACGGCATGTTCGAGATATTCAACCTCCCGTTCACGTCGCTGCCGGTGCTCGAGCACGACCACTCGCCCACCGGGACGGTGATGGGAGGCGGCGCCTGACGCTAGATGCCGGCTGCAAGTCGGTGAATCACTAGCGGGCTGTCCATTCGATCGGACTTGCAGCCTTCGACGTGTCCAAAATTTGTGACTGCCGGCGAACCTCGCCGACCAGGCAGGCCCAGCTCTTGGAGGTTCGACGGCACGCCAGATTTAACGCGACTCAGCATTTTCGACTCAAGTCTGTCACAGGAATTAACTCATTTCGTCACACGACGGATCGACCCTGGAACAAATGTACTCGGACTCCCCGAGAACGCTGGGGAAATACCGCCTGATCGCGGAGATTGCTCGCGGCGGGATGGGCATCGTCTATCTGGCAATGTTGCAGGGGCCTTCGGGTTTCTCGAAGTTGCTGGTCGTCAAAGAGCTCCAACCAGAGCTCGTCGAAGAGCCGGCGTTTCTCGAAATGTTTCTCGAGGAAGCGCGCCTCGCTGCGCGTTTGAATCACTCGAACGTCGTGCAGACGAATGAAGTCGGCAACGACGGCAATCGCTACTACATGGCGATGGACTATCTCGATGGCCGCGGTCTCGAGCGTGTGCGTCGAAGAGCGCGTCACGTCAGCAAGCCACTCTCGCTCGCACTGCAAGTTCGCGTGTTGTGTGACGTGCTCGCGGGGCTCGAGTACGCTCACAACTTCGCCGATTTCGACGGCACGGCACTCGGCATCGTCCATCGCGATGTCAGCCCGCAGAACATCTTCATCACGTTCGAAGGCCAGGTGAAGCTGCTCGATTTCGGCATCGCGAAGACGATCGACTCGACGAACGAGACACGTGCGGGCGTGCTCAAGGGCAAGCTCAGCTACATGGCGCCCGAGCAGGCGCGTGGCGAACGCGTCGACGCGCGCGCCGACGTGTTCGCCGTCGGCGTCGTGCTGTGGGAGGCATTGACTGGCAAGCAACTGCGTGCCGGGCAGACCGAGCACCAGATCCTGGGCGACCTGATCGCGAAGATCACACCGCCCAGGGCCTCGACGATCAAGGCCGACGTGCCGGTCGAGCTCGACGAGATCTGTGCGCGGGCGTTGTCGCCCGATCGCGCCGATCGCTATCACTCGGCAGCAGCGCTGCAGGTCGATCTCGAAGGCTATCTCGCGACCACCAAGCCGGTGACCTCGCGCGAGCTCGGCACCATCATGCGCGAGCTGTTCCACGAGGATCGTGCGCACACCTCCGCGATGATCGAGCAGTACGTCGCGAAGGCACGCGCCGGTGGCAGCTCCGAAGAAGATGATCTGCCGATCATCGATGTCTCGTATTCGCCGAGCGATACGCGAACGCCGGTGACGACAGGCGAGCAGGCGATCCCGTCGTCGTCGCCCGGTTTCTCGTCGGCGGGTCATCAGTCGGAGTCGGGGATCTCGGCGAATCGCCAGGTCGGCACGCTCGACCACGCGATCGCACCCCAGCCGGTCGTCACCGCACCGAGCCAACAATATCCCGTAATGGCACCACCCGCGAGGAGTCATCTCCGGTTCGCGCTGTATCCCGCGATCACGATCGCCAGCGTGCTCGCCGGCGGCTTGATCTACACGCTGATTCATTCGAAGCCGCTGCCGCACGTCGCAGTTGCATCGCCCGATCCTGCGCCCCAACAGATGCTCGTCACGCCTGCCGCGCCACTCGTCAAGGCCACGGCGTCGTCCGCCACGACGCAGGTCGCGAACAACCTCATCGACGTTCAGGTCAAGGCCGTACCCGCGACCGCGACGATCGAGATCGATGGCGCGCAGGTGATGGGTAATCCGTTCAAAGGTCGCTACGTCGGTGACGGCGCGATGCATCAGGTCCGGATCACCGCGCCGGGTCACGTCCAGAAGATCACCGCCGTCTCGTTCGATGCGCCGGTCGCGCTGACCATCCAGCTCGATCGCGTGCAGGTCGCACGGCCACAGCCGATCGTCAGGACGCCCGTACGACCAGGTCAGCACGTCAGCGCGTCGCCGCCCGAGCCGCCGCCGTTGCCTGAAGTCAAAGTGCCGGTCGTCGCGGCTCCACCCGAGCCCAAGCCCGCCGTCAAGCAGCCGACCGAAGTCGATCCGAATGGCGGCGCGAAGCCGCACCACCAGATCGATCCCAACAACCCCTACGCGAAGTGAACATGCAACGAATCTTATGGGTGCTCACGTTCGTCGTGATCGCGATGTCGTCCGTCGCGCACGCGGATGATTCTCCAACCAAGCAAGCAGGCGAGCACTTCGATCGCGGCGTTGGTCTCTATGGTGAGGCCGACTATCGCGCGGCACTCGTCGAGTTCAAACGCGCGTACGAGATCGCCCCGAACGCCGCGGTGCTCTACAACCTCGGTCAGACCTACTTCCAGCTCCAGAACTACGCATCCGCGCTCGAAGCATTCCAGCGCTACCTCGTCGAGTCCGGCGATAGCGCGTCGCACAAGGTGGAAGTCGAAGCGTCGATCAAGACGCTCAAGACGCGCGTCGGCACGCTACAGATCACGGTGAGCTTGCGCGGCAGTGAAGTCACCGTCGACGACGAAGTGGTCGGGTCTACGCCGATCACCGCGGCTGTCGCGGTCAGTGTCGGTCGCCGCAAGATCACCGCACTGCACGCCGGTCACTCGCCGGAGATTCGGTATGTCGATGTCGCCGCCGGCGAGGCCTCGAAGCTCTCGATCGAGTTCCCCGCACTCGGCGGTGCGCGCTTGAACGATCAGCCCGCGCAACCGACGAGCCACGCCGATCTCGCGAGGCCGCTCTGGATCGGGACGGCCGTACTCGGTGCCGGCGCGCTCACCATGGGGGTGCTCGCGTATCTCGAATCGCGCAGTCTCTCCGACACGCGCAACTCGTTCCCCGCATCGCAATCAGATCTCGATTCGAAATCGTCTCAGGTGAAGCTGTTCTCCGCGATCGGCGACATCGCAGGGACGGCCGCGATCATCACCGGTGGCGTCGCGCTGTACTTCACGGTCTCGAAATCCAAGACTCACGAAGTCTTAGCGCGCCTCTTGCCGACCGGCCTCCAGCTCGCAGGAACCTTCTGATGAAGACGCTCCGCTATCTTTTCCCGTCCTTGGTGTTGCTCGGCTTGACCGTGGTGGCGTGCAGCGCGCTGTTCGATACGAGCAAGGTCCAGTGCACATCGGATTCGGATTGCGATCACTTCGGGGGTCATCCGTACTGCGTGAATGCCCTGTGCGTGGCCTCCAACCTCGGGCCCGATGGTTGCTTTTTCGGCTCGGCAACCACGCCGGAACAGTTCGCAAATCAATGCAGCACGGCGACGTGCAACGCGTTCGATAACTGCGAGCGCTTGAGCCTGTGCGGCTCGAACGCGACCGTGCCGGTAGCAGTCGATCCGCCCACGCCCGATGCCTCGACAGTCGTGCCAGCTGATGCGCCGCCTCCAGCCCCCACGCAGTGTGTCGAGCCAGGCGTTGGCAACACGATCGTGGTGAGCGGCTCGACCGCCGTGCAACCGTTCTTTGCGACGCTCGCGCCCCTGCTTGCAGCCGGTTCGCCTGCGTATCAGATCGCGTATCAACCCGCAGGTTCGTGTTCCGGCGTGGACTTCTTGTTCAACCCCGATCCGACCAAGCGGATCGTCAAGGACATCGTCGGCAAGCAAGCGCTCTTGTTCCACACCGATGGCACCTCCGAGCCATGCTCGTTCGGTAGCGGTGTCGCGCTTGACGTCGCGGTCTCCGACGTGTTCTCGACGAGTTGCAACGCCGCGTATACGGTGCCTGCGACGATCGGTGCGTACCTCGGCCCGATCCAGCCGATGACGTTCGTGGTTCCTTCGACCTCGACGGAGAGCTCGATCAGCGCGGAGATGGCGCACGTCGTGTTCGGGCGCGGCACGACCGATGCCGATGTGATCCCGTGGAACGATTTCCGGCTCTACTTCATCCGCAACTCGGGCTCCGGCACGCAGCAGATGATCTCGCGTGCGATCAATGTCGATCCCAAGAAATGGTGGGGGCTCGATCGCGGCAGCTCCCGTGCCGTGCGCGACAAGATGGAAGCCGTCACGCCAGAAAAGGCGAGCCAGGCGATCGGCATCATCTCGACCGATTTCGCCGATGCCGAACGTTCGCGGCTGCGCATCCTGTCGTTCAAGGGTGCCGACCAGACCTGCGCGTACTACCCGGATTCGACGCAGTTCACCCAGGACAAAGCGAACGTGCGCGATGGTCACTACGCGATCTGGGGACCGATACACTTCTACGCGAACGTCTCGAACGGCCTGCCGAGCGCGGCGGCCGGTGCCCTCGTCACGCGGTTCACGCTGCCGCGTCTCGATCAGCCGCTGCTCGATGCCGTGATCAAGATCGGCTTCGTGCCGGATTGCGCGATGGACGTGAGCCGCACCGAAGAGATGGGCGCGCTCTTGGCATACTCGCCGCAGTTCCACTGCGGTTGCTACTTCCGGGCGACGGTGCCCGGTGGCGCGGTGCCCGCGAATTGTCACACGTGTACCGGTGCCTTGGATTGCACGAGCATCGCGGGCAAGCCCGCCTGCAACGACGGCTTCTGCGAAGTTCGGTAAGCTCGACCGCCACGGCGATCACTTCGACGCGCGCAGAACCGCGGCGCGCACGCGTGCCGAAGATTTCAGCTAGCCGGGAACAAGAACTCGACGAACCGCCACGCGCGCGCTCTCCACGCGAGCTCGTCGTGGGTCGCCCCAGGCGCGATGCTGTAGCACAGCGCATCGGGGCCAGAGGCGCAGCTCGGCGACGTGGCGAGCTGCCAGCCAAGCGCCACGAGGTCGCCGCGAACTTCGAGCGTGTCGGCCGCGCCGTCGCTGTCGTCGCTCGGATCGCCACCGCTATCGAGATAGACGGAGAGCGGCTGTTTGCCGAGGCTCGAGATTTCGTCGCGCAAGGCGGTGTGCGTATCCATGCGCGGCCAGAACGCGCCCGAGATCGAGGCGACCTTGTTGTAGACGTCCGGGTGGCGCAGCGCGATGTCCATCGAGACGAGACCGCCGAGCGAGCTGCCGGCAAGTGCGAGCTTCTGACCGTCGTGGCGCACGTGCGCGAGGGCGGCGGGCTGGAGCTCGTTGACCTGGAAATCGCTGAACTTGAGCACGGTGGGTTGATCGAGCGCGTACTCATTGTTGCGCGCCGCGGTGCTCGCCGCACCGATTACGATGATCGGTTGGACCTTACCCGCGGCGATCTCGCCGTCGAGGAGCACGTTCATCTCCCAGCCTGTGTGGCCAAAGCAGCAATCGTGGTCGTCCCAGATGTTCTGGCCATCGTGCATGAACATCACCGGATAGGTGCGCGCCGCATTCTCCGGAAGATCGTAGCCAGCCGGCAGATACGCGGTGACGTCGCGGCAATTGCCGAGCACGGCCGAGCACGCTTGCGGCAGCTGGATGATGTGGCCGAGCCCGCTATCGGGCGTATCGATCACGCTGTTGCGACCGTCCGCGTTACCGGCGAAATCGTCATACGCGTACGCGGGATTCGTCGCATCGAGCGACCACGTGGTGCCGTCGAACAGCTTGTACGCATGGCGACCGGTCGGAACCGCGCCGACGACGACGAACAGGTCACTGTTACAGACCGCGGTGCTCGCCATCGCCGTCTGCGACCAGCCGTTCCAGTCACCCGCGATCGCGGTGGCCGTTGGCGTCCGAAACAGCGCCCGACCATTCGCCCAGAGTGGCCCGAGGCCGGCGCGCGCATCGAGCTCGTTGCGCAGCTTCGGCAGCGCATCGCAGCCCTGACCATAGCCCTGACCATAGCCCTGACCATAGCCCTGACCATAGCCCTGATCGTAGAGCGCTATCACGCACGCCGCGCCGGCGAGGCCGGGAGGGCAGCCCGCGCTTCCATCGACGGTGGTACCGACCACTGCATCGGGCTCAGGGTTGGAGGGGTTGGCGGCGCCGCTGTGGCAACCGGAAACAAGAGCTATGACAACGAGGTAACGCATGTTGCGATCCGCAACGTCGAGTGGCGCAACCACCCGGAACGTCGTCGGTACGACGTCGCCTCAGCAAGCTTGGTGCCGTGCCTCGACGCCTTCGCCGTCTTCTCGCGGGCACCAAGACAGCTCTCGATCCCGTAGATCGTCGAGCTCGCCTTGTAGACGAATACCGCCAATTGCGACCCCAGCGTAGTATGTGGTGACGGTGTGGGTCGCTGGCGTCGATGGCTGCCGCAACGGGTGGTGCGTCGTGCTCGCCGGTGACGAGCTGCGATCGCGTGTCGTCGCGACATTCGCCGAGGTCCTCGCGCTCCCCGAGAAGCCGCGCGTGATAGCGATCGACATGCCGATCGGCTTGCCGCGCGTACCGGGCCGCGCCGCGGATGTGCTCGCGCGCAGGCTGCTGCCCGGTCGCGCCTCCACGATCTTCTCGCCACCGGCGCGCGCGGCGCTCGATGCAGGTGACTACGCCGCGACCTGCGCTGCGAATCGCGCGACGGCACCAGGAGCGCCCGCGATCTCGATCCAGGCCTTCAACCTGCTGCCGAAGTTGCGCGAGATCGATGCGGTGATGACGCCGACGCTGCAGCGCCGCGTTCGCGAGGCACATCCCGAGCTCGCGTTCGCCGAGGTCGCCCGCGCCGGAGGCACCCTGCGCATGCTGGCGAACAAGAAGACGCGACCCGGGCAGCGTGCCCGCAAGCGGCTGCTCGGCAGCCTTGGCCTCGTGCCTCCACCGGTCCGCGGTGCCGCGCTCGATGACCTTTTCGATGCGGCGATCCTGTGTTGGACCGCCCGCCGGATCGTCGAGGGAACCGCGCGTGTCCTCGCCGGTGACTGCGACGAGCGAGGCCTGAGAATGGAGGTCGTGACCTGATCGTTGCGCTTTCGCCAACAGTCAGTTGCCGGTTCGCTCGTTGTGCTGAGTCAACTACGCCTGTAGTAACCCTGGTGCCGTGGTCAAACGCTTCCTGCCGGTCGTGCTCGTCGTGGCTGCGCTCCTCGCGTCGCTCGCGCGCTGGGCGCTGCAGGGCTCGCACAACATCTACACGGCGCGTGCCAAGCGGTTCTACGTGCCCGATCCGGATCTCGGCTGGCGGATCAGCAACCAGCACCCGGTCTGGCTCGGCCTCGAGATCTGCGCGGTGCTGCTCGCGACCGCGATCGGCCTCGCGCTGGTCTTGGTGTTCGTGCGACGCAAGATCATCGCGATCGGTGCGTCTGCGGTCGGCGTGTTCTCGCTCGCGGTTCCGATCGTCGCGTTCGCGAGTGGCGCGGGGCCGATCGGCGGCAAGGACACGCTACCGCCGAGCGCGGCGGTCAAGCTCGAGGGCGGGATCAAGGGCGGGATCGAGGGCGCACTCGTGGCACCCGCGGGCGACTACGCGGTCGTGACCCACGCGGGCACCGCTGTCACCGCGCACCTCTCGGCGGGCGGCGAAGCGTTCGATGCGAGGTTTGGCGATGTCACCGGCACGTGGCACGGCGATCCGCACGATCTCGCAAAGCCCGTGCATGCCGAGATCAGCGTGGCGACGGCATCGGTCGATACGGGTGTCGGCGAGCGCAGCAAGCACGCGCGCGAGAAGTATCTCGTCGCAGATCAGTTTCCGCGGATCGCGGTCGCGATCTCCCAGGTGCTCGCCGTACGCCAGACCAGCCCGACCGAGGTCGCCTTTCGTGCAGCGGGCTCCGCTCAATTGATGAACAAGGCGCACCCGATCGAGATCACCGGCGTGATCCAGCAGCCCGATGCGGCGGCGCTCCAACGTCTCGGCGTCGCCGGTGACGTGCTGGTCGTGCAGGCTGATTTCTCGCTCGTGATCGCCGAGACCGCACTCGCAGCGGATGCGCACGACTTCGACGGCGATCGTTTTCCTATTCACGTGTCACTCGTACTCCGGAGAATCCAATGAAGAAGCTATCGATCTGGGTCGTCTTCGCGTTCGCCACCATGGGTTGCAAGAAGCCGGAAGATAAGCCCGCCGCCGCGGCTGGCTCTGCTGCAGGTTCGGCCGTCGTGCTGGCGGGCTCGGCGGGCTCGGCGGGCTCGGCGGGCTCGGCGGCTCCGGATCCGAACGCCGACCACATCACCGTGCTAGCCAGGCACAAGGTCGCCAAGCCGATCGATCCCGTGCACATCAACTTCGAGACGTTCAAGGTCGTGAAGGCTGACTTCGATCCGAAAAAGGTCGAAGGCGACAAGGCGACGATCGAGCTCGATCTGTCGAGCTTCCACACCGATTCGGACAAGCGCGATGGCCACGTCAAGTCGCCCGCGTACCTCGATATCGGCAAGTTCGCGACCGCGACGATCGACATCGATCACGTGAAGCTCAAATCGGGCGCCACGTACACCGCCGATGCCAAGGTCAGCGCACACGGCATGTCGAAGACCTATCCGGTCACATTCGACGTCCTCGAGACCAAGGACAACTCGGTCAAGATCAAGGCGACGCAGGATTTCACGCGCCTCGACTTCGGCGTCGGCACCGATCCGACGAAGGACGCCGAGCAGCAGGTCGCCTCGGAGCTCACGGTCGAGATGGTCCTGACGCTCGCAAAGATCTAGAGACTCACAGCTCGTCGAAGCTACGCACCACCTGAAATCCGTGGGCGGCCACGGGCGCATTGCCCGGGCGAAGCGAGAGCACGCACGCGAACCCGGCATCGCGCGCTGCCACGAGCTCCTCGACGACATCCGAGATAAACATGCCGCTGCCGATCACGCGATAGCTCGCCGGCTCGCGCTTGGGTCCCGTCGTGGAGTCGAAGTAGTACGAGAGGTAGGGTGTCAAGTCGCCGTGATTCGAGTGGTGAAACAGCAACTGCTGCGCCTCGATCGAGCCCGACGAGTAGATGGCGATCGGCGTGCCTGCTCGGTGCCAGCGGGCCAGCGCGCGCGGCACGTCGTCATAGACGATCGAGCGAAGCTCGCCATGCTCGTAGCCATGCCGCCAGAGCTTGCCCTGAAGCGACTTGAGCGCGGTCGATTTACGATCTCGATCCATCAACCAGTGCACGTAGGTCTTCGGATCGAACGTCGCCGGCCGCTCGTTATCGCGCTCGTACTCGGCGTGCAGCGCTACCCGATCCGCGTCGTCGAACGCGAGGTTCGCGCGCGCGTAGGGAAATAGCACCTCTCGCACGAACGAGATTGGCGTGGTCGTCCCTTCGATATCGAGGACGATCACCCGAGGCACAGCGGGGCGTAGCCCGCATCGACGCCGGTCTCGGTGTAGCGCGGTGCCCAGCCACTGACCTGCTGGAACAACCGGATCGCACGGATCCTGCGCTCGCTACATAGATCGAACCAGTGATGCGTGCCACGCGGGACCCGCAGCAAGTCGCCCGGCACGACCTCGATCGCGATCACGCCGCTCTCGAGATGCAGATGAAAGATGCCGCGACCGGCGAGCGTGAACCGGACCTCGTCTTCATCGTGCCAGTGCTCGCTCTTGAACCTGGCGAGCATCGCATCGAGGTTCGGCGTGTCGGGCTCGATGTCGATCACATCCGCGGTGACGAAGCCGCCCTGCTCCTTGAGCTTCGCGATCGGTGCGGCATACGCGGCGAGGACCTGGTCGGCCGAGGGATTCTCGGGCAGCGCACGATCGGCCGCCCACCGCTCGTACTGGATGCCGCGCGACGTGAGGTGCACGGCGATCCCATCCGGATCGGTGAGCGTGGTGTCGGTGTCGCGTAGATAGAGCGTTGCCATGTCATCTCCCGAATTGTTGGCGGCCCACGACCTCGAACAAGAACTCGAAGATCTCGACATGACGGAACGCTTCCGCGAGGCTCGCCCCCCACGTGGTCAGGCCGTGCCCGGCGACGAGCACGCCGTGCGTCGAGGGAGTGATCGTGCGCTCGATCTGACGCGCGAGGTGAGGCACATCCTGCGAGTTCGCGATCACCGGTACGCGCTCGTGATGCTCGTGGGTGGTGACTCCAGAGAGCCCCTTCAACATCTCGAAGCCTGTGATCACGAGCTCGTTGGTGTGGTTGCTCGACAGCAACGTGTTCCACACCGAGTGAACGTGGAGCACCGCGCGCGCGCCACGCGCGACGAGTCCGAGGTGGATGGAGGTCTCGGCCGACGGCTTACCGTTGCCCTCGATCACGACGCCGTTCGCGTCCACGACGACGAGCTGGTCGATGGTCAGCGTACCTTTATCGACGCCGCTCGCCGTGATCACGAGGCCGGCATCGCCGACGGCGCTGAAGTTCCCGCCCGTGCCGACCGCAAGATTCCGTGCGTGGAGCCGGCGAACGATTTCGACAAGCTCGTTCGCGATCCGATCCACGTCCGCGAGGATACCGCCGCGGGTTACGCTCCGCACGTCGCGAAGAACCAGAAGGTGTGCGACCCGCTCGCGTTGGGCCGGACCACGCCGCAGTTGCGCGAACGACCCACCGCCGAGTACGCCTTCGGCCAGTGAGAACTTCTGGGAGAGATCTACCTTCGGATCGCTTCCGAGCGGCGAGCGCACTACGATCTTGCCGTGGACGTTCGCGCGAAGCTCGCCATCCTAGCCGACGCGGCAAAATACGACGCGTCGTGCGCATCGAGCGGCGCGAAGCGCTCGACCCCGGCCGGGGGCGTGGGCAACTCGACCGGCAACGGGATCTGCCATTCGTACACGCCAGATGGTCGCTGCGTGTCGCTGCTCAAGATCCTGCTGACGAACAAGTGCACGTTCGATTGCAAGTACTGCGTCAACCGACGTTCGAGTGATATTCCGCGCGCAGCGTTCACGCCGACCGAGGTCGTCGATCTGACGCTCGCGATGTACCGGCGCAACTACATCGAGGGCTTGTTCCTCTCGTCGGGCGTGCTGCGCGATCCGGACTACACGATGGAGCTCGTGACCCGCGTCGCCAAGACGTTGCGCATCGAGCACAAGTTCGGCGGCTACATTCACCTCAAGGCGGTCGCGGGCGCTTCGGATCCGCTGCTCGCGGAGGCGGGTAAGTGGTGCGACCGCTTGAGCGTCAACATCGAGCTTCCGACAGGCGGTGACCTCGCCGCGCTCGCGCCCGAGAAGCAGGTGCCTTCCATCCACGGCTCGATGACGACCATCCGCGAGCATCACGCGGAGCGGCCGAAGCACTTCGCGCCCGCCGGTCAGAGCACGCAGATGATCGTCGGCGCGACCGCCACGCCCGACGCCGAGATCCTCGCGACCTCGAACGCGCTCTACAAGACATTCCAGCTGCGGCGGGTCTACTACACCGCGTACTCGCCCACGCAGCGCGCCGACGCGCGGCTCCCCACGGAAGCGCCACCGCTCGTCCGCGAGCATCGCTTGTACGAGGCTGACTGGCTGATCCGGTTCTACGGCTTCGACGTCGCCGAGCTGACCACGCCCGAGGCACCGAACCTCGATCCGGAGGTCGATCCGAAGCTCGCGTGGGCGCTGCGTCACCGCGAGCGGTTCCCGATCGACGTCAACCACGCGGATCGCGAGCTGCTGCTGCGCATCCCCGGGCTCGGCGTGCGCAATGTCGATCGGATCATCGCGATGCGGCGGCAGCGTTCGGTCCGGCTCGTTGATCTCGCCGCGTTGCGCGTGCCGATGCGCCGCACCACGCCGTTCGTCGTGACCGCCGATCACAACCCCGATGCGTTGCTGATCGATCGCCTCGATCTTCGCGCGCGGGTCAAACCGCAACAACAACTCCAGCTCGCCTTGTGAGATCCGCGAGTGCGAGCCCGGATCTCGAATCCTGGCGCGAGGAAGCACGCGCGCTCCTCGCCGCTGACGTACCTCCGCGCGAGGTCGTGTGGGCGCCACCCGGTGCGACCGGCGTGTTGTTCGCAGAACCGCTGCCGCTCACGACCGGGCCGCGCAGCCCCGTGCCCGCGCGCTTCATCGATCTCGCGCGCGATGTCGTTCTGCATCGCGAAGCCGGCGGCCACGCGCTGCTCTACCGCGTGCTGTGGCGGCTCACGCACGGCGAACCTGACCTCCTCGACGACGCTGCCGATCGCGATGTCCGCACGCTCGTGCTCCGCCGCCAGCACGTGCGCCGCGACATCCACAAGATGCACGCGTTCGTTCGGTTCCGGCTTGTCGATGACAACTACATCGCCTGGTATGCACCCGATCACCACATCCTCTCGCGCGCGGCGAGCTTCTTTCGCGATCGGTTTCGCTCGATGCAGTGGGCGATCCTCACGCCCGATGCAAGCGTGAGCTGGGAAGGCGCGAACCTGACGTGGGGACCCGGCGTGCCTCGCCACACGCAACCGCAGAGCGATGAATACGAAGCCATGTGGCGCACGTACTACGCAGCGATCTTCAATCCCGCGCGGATCAATCCCGCGCTGATGCGGCAGCACATGCCGGCGCGATTCTGGCCGCAGCTCCCGGAAGCGGAGCTGATTCCAGGCCTCCTCGCCGAGGCGAGCTCGCGGGTCGGCGCGATGATCGCGCCGGCGAGGATCATCGGTTCGCTCCCGATGCTGCGCGACCAGGCCAAGACTTGCACCGCGTGCGACTTGTGCGGACCGGCGACGCAGACCGTGTTCGGCGAAGGCCCGGAGGATGCCGAGCTGGTCCTCGTCGGGGAACAGCCCGGCGATCAAGAGGATCTGGTCGGCCGCCCGTTCATCGGCCCTGCTGGAAGCGTCCTCGATGCGGCCCTCGTCGCGGCCGGCATCGCGCGCGAGCGCGTGTACCTCACGAATGCGGTCAAGCACTTCCGCTTCGAGCCGCGCGGCAAGCAGCGCATCCATCAGCGCCCGACCGCAGATCACGTGCGCGCGTGCAAGCCCTGGCTCGGCGCCGAGCTCGAGCAGCTGCGGCCGCGCGTGATCGTATGTCTCGGCTCGACCGCGGCGCAAGCGATCATCAATTCGCGGTTCAAGGTTCGCGACCAGCGCGGCATCGTGATCGCGACACGCTGGTCGGAGAACGTGCTCGCCACGCATCATCCGGCGGCGATCCTGCGCGTCGACGATGCGCAACGTTCTACCTACGAAGCCGAGCTCGTCGCGGACCTTCGCCTCGCGGTCCGCTTGCTCGCGGCCCGCTGACGAGTCAGAGCAAGCGCCGAGCTCGTGACCGAACCGCGTGATAATAATCGGAAGGAACCCGTGGCACGTGCCGGCGCCGCACCACGGTGCGGGCGCATCGCACAGCTGCAGACAGACCTTTTTCGTGCGCCCCCGCTGCCATGCCGGAGCTGATCTCGGCTCCCGCACGGCGTGGTGCGGTACCCTCCGGAGATGCGGCGTGTCTTCGTGGTGCTCTTCTTCGTGGCATGTGGCTCGTCCTCGAAGGCGACAAGTGACGGAGGCGGCGGTAGCGGTGGCGCCGACAGTGGTTCGATCCTGCCGGACGGGAGCAGCAGCAGCGGCCTCGTGCCGAGCAGCCTCGGTGGCGGCACCGACGTCCCGGGCTCGCACGGATGCTCGGCCAGTTCCGCGCCGACCGGACTGCAGAACCTCGCGATCGACGGCCGCACCGGCGTGTTCTTCGTGCCGACCGATTACGATCCGGCGAAGGCGTATCCGATCGTATTCGTGTTCCACGGCGACGGCGGCACCGGAGCCGCGATCCGTACGCAACTCGAGCTCGAGCCCGATGCCGCGGGCAAGGCGATCTTCGCGTATCCCGACGGGGCGAGCCACACGTGGGACGCGACGCTCGCGGCAACGAATGCCGACATGGCCTTCGTGATCGCGGTGCGCAGCCAGCTACGTACGAGCTACTGCATCGATACGACGCGGACCTTCCTCACCGGCATGAGCCGCGGTGGATTCTTCGTGAATCAGCTCGCGTGCATGTACGGTGTCGCCGAATTCGCGGCGATCGCGCCGCACTCGAGCACGCTCGAACAGGACAACGGCAATGCCTACGTATACGGCCCGCCGCACGCGCAAGGCGGGCCGTATCAGGAGAACAACAACTTCGACTTCGCGTGCCCGAGCGACGGCTCGCCGTTTCCGGCGCACCCGGTGCTGCCGCCGCCGACGATGGTGATCCACGGAGAGTGCGACACCGAAGGCGGCGTCGAGTACCCCAGGGGCCGCATGGTCGCGGAGCACTGGGGCTACGCCGCGCAGTGCTCGACGACACCCGCGGTCGCCGTCACGACCTCGCCGAATCCGAGCTGCACTGCCGCCGCGCTCACCAGCAACCCGACGCTCACCGTGGATCCTTGTTACAAGGCGCCGGGCTGCACCGCCGGGCATGACATCACGTTCTGCGCGATTCCGAGCATGGACCACCGGATCTGGGCGAGTGCTCACACGAAGATCTGGGCGTTCTTCGCCACGCATTAACGTATCACGGACCCCTCAGGGCCCTGATATCCTGAGGTGTGGGTGATCCGGTCAGCCTCGGCGAGTTCGAGATCCTTCGGGTCTTGGGCGAAGGCGGCTCGTCCGTGGTCTACGCGGCCCGGCGCAATGGCGTCGAGATCGCGCTCAAGGTGCTGCGCGAGGACATCCAGCTCACCGAGAACGAACGCCGGCGATTTCTCTCCGAAGCGGATCAGCTCGGGAAGCTCTCTCATCCCGGTGTCATCCACGTGCTCGATGCCGGCACGCTGCCGGATGGTCGACCGTTCCTCGCGTTGCCGCTGCTTCACGGCGAGACGCTCGCCGCGCGCATCGCACGCGCGCCGATGCCCGTCGCGACCGCGCTCGCGCACTTCTATTCGGCTGCCGCGGCTGTGACCGAGCTCCATCGCGCGGGCCTCCTGCATCGCGATCTCAAGCCGGAGAACTTCTTCCTCGATGAAGACGAAGGCCGGCTCGTGCTGCTCGATTTCGGCATCGCGCGCGATCCGGACGCGACCGCCTCGACCGCGACCCAGCAAGGCCAGGTTCGCGGCACGCCCGCCTACATGGCGCCCGAGCGATTCTTTGGCGTCGCCGCGAGCGAACCGAGCGAGGTCTACGAGCTCGCCGCCACCCTCCACATGATGCTCGCTGGCCACTTGCCGTGGGACAACGGAGCGGATCTCGACGCGCGGCTCGACCCCAAACTCTCGCCCACGCTCACGCCCTCGATCGCCGCGGTGTTGCGCGGCGCACTCGCGGTGCGCGCCGAGGCTCGGCCGCAGACCGTGGCCGCGCTCGTCACCGCGCTGCACCAAGACAGCGAGCCCGCGAACAATGCGACGCGCACGATGCCGAACGCGGCCGCGATCGCACGCGGCGCGGCCTTCGCGCCACCAGTCGTTGCGACGACGAAGAGGATGCGTCGGCGCACGCCGGAGATCGCCGCAGCGCTCGCGATCCTCATCGCAAGCGGTGCCGCGTTCATGCTCCTGCGCAAGCCAGCCGAGCGAATCGTCGCTGACCTCGTCGCGAAGCGCCGCATCATCGTGGTGCTCGATCCGCGCAATATCTCGAACCTCGAAGAGAATGCGTGGCTGGCGCCCGCGATCGCCGAGCGCACGCGGCTCGGGCTCGCGCTCGGCGGCTCGCTCGTCGCACCTGACGAAAGCTCGATGCACGAGCTTCTGCTCGATATCACCTCGCCGAAGGGTATTGCCGATCCTACCTTGCTCGCGCGAATCCATACACGTGCGAACGCCGCACTCGTGATGACGAGCTCCTACGTCGCCGAGAAGGATCACACGCTACGGATCTCGTTCATCGTGCAAGACGGAATCTCCGGTGCGGTCGTCGCGTCGTCGAGCTCGACCGGCATCATCGATGACCTCGGACTCGTCGTGAACCGGTCGGTCGGCGAGCTACGCACGGCTCTCGGCGATAGCCACTCGGCCGACGAGCCGATCAGCGATTCGCTGCCGAGCGGTGGCGAAGCCTCCAAGCAGTACGCCGCAGGTCTCCGCTGTGCGCGGCGCTATGCGTACGGCTGCGCGAAAGACCATCTCGATCGCGCCGTCGCGCTCGCACCGACCAGCGCACTCGCCCACGATGCGCTCGCGGAGGCAAACCACGCACTCGGCGACGATGGTGGTGCCAAGGCCGAGGCCGCCCGCGCCCTCGAGCTCGGTCACCAATTGCCCGAGGAGCAGCGGCTCTCGCTCGAGGCGCACGCCGCGGCCTACAGCTTCGCATGGCCGAAAGCGGTCGAGGCATACACCTCGCTCGTCGCGAAGTATCCCGACGATCTGCGCTACGCCCTCGGCCTCGCTGATGCGCAATCGAGCGAAGGCAAACCGGTCGCCGCCTTCGCGACGCTCGAGAATGCGCGCAAGAAATCGAAGGATCCACGCCTCGATCTATACGAAGCCAAGATCGCGGATCGCGCGAACGATTTCGCGCGCGAGGTCCAGGCCGCCGATCGCGCCATCAAGGCGGCCGACGAGCTCGGCGAACGCGAGCTCGGCGCCTACGCGCGGCTGAATAAGGGCTGGGCGCTCGTCACCCTCAGCAAGCTCGACGAAGCGAAGACCGTGCTCGAGGAAGCGCTGCGCATGTTCAGCATCGAGGGAAATCGCAACGGCACGTCGCGGGCGCTCCTGGACCTCGGCACCCTGCTCGAGCAAAAAGGTGACTACGAGAACGCGCGCAAGATGTACGAGGATGCCCTGCGGATCGCACGCGACCTCGGCAATCAATCGGCGATCGCCACGGTCCTGCTCGATCTCGGGCAAGTGCTCGGTGAATCTTCCGAGCCCAACAGCGCGCGTGCACGCTACGAGGAGGCACTCGGTATCGCGCGTACGATCGGCGATATCAACTTGACCGAGGAGACCCTCGTGAACTTGGGCTCGCTCGCGTCGAAGAGCCTGGATCTGGAAGGCGCGAACAAGGCGTTCGACGAGGCTCTCACGATCGCGCGTGCTCACGGTCACCACCGCGTGATCGGCGCGGTGCTCGTCGACACCAGCAATATCCAGGAGCGCATCGGCGAGCCCGACAAGGCGGTTGCACTGGGCAGAGAAGCGGTCGCGGAGGCGCGCAAGGCAAACGAGCCCGCGATGCTCAAGACGGCGCTCACGGCGCTCGCGGCGCATCTCTCGGAGCAGGGCGATTTCGACGGTGCGCTCGCGACCTTCGACGAGATCGACAAGATCCAGACCGACGCCGGCGACAAGGTCGGCCTCGTCAACACGAACGTGATCCGGGTAGGGGTGCTCGCCATCGCGAACCGCGATGTCGAAGCCAAGAAGCTCGCGCTCGCGACTCTCGCGCTCATCGATAGTAAATCGAATCCGGACGACTACGGCTGGTTGAAGCTCGCGCTCGCGAAGCAAGAGGCCGAGACCGGACACTTCGATGCAGCCGAATCGTTGATCGAGGCCGCCGACAGCGTCGTCATCAATGCCGGTGATGCGAGCCTCGCCACCGAGGTTCGCATCGTCAAAGCCGAGATCCTCGGGCGGCGGCACGAGCTCGATCAGGCTCACGCCGCACTCGCCAAGCTGCGCTCCGAGAGCCGCAACGACGAGGGAATCGTGCTCGAGATCGATATCGTCGGCGCGACGATCGATTGGGCGTACGGCCACGATCGGGCCGCGCGAGTACGGCTCGGCGAGCTAGCGAAGAAGGCGCGCGCGAGCGGCGCCGGCGCCATGGCGCGCCAGGCCGAACACGAGATGAATACCAAGCACTAATGTTCGTAGAGCAGCCCGTCAGGCCGAGGCGTGGAGCTCGGTGATCTCCGCGCGCTCCTCGACGGTCGGCAGCAACGGATCCGGCGGATCCTTCTCGAGGATCGGGTGCGAATCCGAGGCGCCGCGCTTCTTGCCGAGCGGTGTGAGCAGCCCCGCGGCATCGAACAGCGCGGCCGCCGGCAACAGCGCGGTTTGCGCGAGCAACCGCGCCTGACGAAACGGCAGGTCGATCGCGTTGCTCGCGGCGAGCACGGCTTCACGCAGCGTGTCTGCCGGCGGGCCCTCGATCGGCGGATCGACGAACACGCTCGCCCAGACACCGATCGCTGTGCGCAGCGCCGTGACCGTCGGCACCACCGTTGCTTGATAACGCTCGGTCGCCAGCAAGCGTTTCGCGTACGACGAGTTGATGCGGCGCTCGAGCTCGATGCAGAACTTCTCGAGCTCGTTGCGGGTACACTTGCGCAGCACGGGCAGCTTGAGATCGAGGAACAGCGTATCGAGGAGCGGCGATCGCCCGCTGCTGACGAACGTGATCGCGGCTTCGAGGCGCTCGACCTCGTCGGCGATCGCGATCTGGAGCAGCTTGCCGCGCTCCGCCTTCACGGGCGCGAGCTCGGGCAACCGCAACGCGCGCGCGAGCAGCTTCGCGGTCGCCTGCGTATCGAGCTGGATCGAGACCAGCCGCGCACGCGCAGCGGCGAGCCACGCTTGCTCTTCGTCGAGCCCGGTGAGCTGGCCGAGGGCAGTGGCGGCAGCCTCGAGGCGCGGCCCGAGTTGCTCGGCCTGGACCAGGAGCTCGAACGCATCGGCGATCGTGCGGGACATCACCGACGTCCTATCACGTCGCGCGAACGAGCGATGCCAGCGCGTCGGCGAAATCGAGGTCTTCGCGGCGCACGGCCGCGAGCACGTTACGATCGTCGAGCGCTTCGCGGCGAACGATCTGCGCGAGCCGCACGGCGGCATCGCGATCGCCGATCTCGATCGCGGCGATCAAGGTGCGGACCTCGTCGAGCAGTGCCGGCGCGGTCTCGGGTGAGGTGATGTTCGGTCGACACCCTCGCGACCGCGTGATAGCGATGCTGCACGCACCGCCGATCAGACCGCAGAGCCGATGTGCGCACGCCACCTCCCGAGTATGCCCGAAGCCTGGAGCTCTGCACGTTGGCCGCAGAACGAGTCACGCTGTACGGACCGAGTCCCGAGTCGTGTCGCGAACGCTCCAGCATCATTCGAAGGCGATCACCGCGTTCGAGTAATTCTCGCGGGCGCTCGCACTTCATCATCGGCCAGCCGGGCTCGGAAGAGGTCGCCGAGCTCGCGCTCGCATCCGCGATATCACCCGCGTGGCACAGTCGAACCTCGATGTCGCGAAGGCGCGGATCGCGGAGCTGCAGTCCTCGATGGTCGCGGCGCGCAGCAAGATCGAGGAGGCCTCGGCGCGCGAGTCCCCGATCAACGACGCGCCCAGGCCGATGCCGCAAAGGCGCAGGTCAAGGTCAAGGTCAAGGAGCTACGAGATCTCGGACAGATCCGTGCGCACGCCGATCTCTTGGATCTTGTCGCCCGCGAACCGCAAGATGATCGCGCCCTGCAGGGTCTTGCGCACGCCGGCCTTGTCCGTCCACGAGCCCTGGTAGCGCACGAGCGCGCCCGAAGGCAGTGAGCGCACGTTCAGCACTTCGAACGAAGGCCTCATGAATCGCTGAAACGTGTTGCGCGCGAACTCGCAGAATGCGGCGCGACCGACCACGAGGTGCGGCATGGGCGAAGGAGCGAGCGGCAAGTTGTAGATCACGTCCGCGGTGCACAGCGCGCCGAGCGCCTCGTAGTCACCGCCTTCGAGCTCCCGAAGGTAGCTTCGAGCGAGCGCATCTTGATCGGTCGTGATGCTCGGAAGGCGCAGTGCGATCGAGAGCTGCTCGAGCAAGTCGCTAGTCGCGCAGGGCTTGACAAGCGCGAAGGCGAGCCGGCGCCGTGCCACTTCGGCCGGCTCGAATTGGTAGCCGCTGAGCAAGCCGATCGGCATCGGTTGCACGGCCTGGCGGAGCGCGTCGACGCGCCTCCAGGCCTCGACCATGTCGTGCGTGCCGACCATCAGATCGGTGAGCACGATGTCGAAGGCTCGCGCTTCGAGCAGCGTCGCGGCTGCGGCGCTCGAGTTGACCGGGGTGACGCAAAACCCTCGTGGTCCAGCGCGCCGACGAGGAGCTCGGCGGCGTCCTCGTGATCTTCTACCAGCAGCAGCTGCGCCCTCACACGCTCGCATACCACGGCTCGCACCCCGATAGCAGCGCTGTGGCGGCGCGCTACTTCGAGCCGAACTTCGCGAGCAGATCAGACATATCGTTCGCGTGCTCTTCCTCGACGGCGAGGATCTTCTCCATCAAGCGACGCGTCGTGATGTCATCGGTCCCGAGCCAGCGGATGATCTCGCTGTAGGTCTCGATCGCGATGCGCTCGGCGACGAGGTCTTCCTTGATCATGTCCTCGAGCGATGTTCCCTCCTTGTATTCGGAGTGGCTGCGCTCGAGTATCGTTCCCGGATTCAGGTCTGGATCGCCGCCGAGCTGGCTGATGCGCTCGGCGATCTGGTCGGCGTGCTCCTGCTCCTCGTTCGCGTGCTCGAGGAACTCCTGCTTCACCGCCTCGGAGTGGATCCCCTTGGCGTTGTAGTAGTGTGCCTTGTAGCGAAGCACGCAAACGATCTCGGTCGCGAGCGCGTCGTTGAGCACGTCGCAGACCTTCTTCACGTCGGCTTTGTAAGCCTCCGTGATCGGGCCTTCCGACATCTTCGATCGCGCGCGCTTCCGGATCGCCCCCAGGTCAGTCTCGAACTCGTTCAAGCGTTCCTCGCCGCGACTTCGCCGGTCTTCGCGACGTCATGCGCACCGTTGCGATCGAGGATGTCCTTGGCCTTCTTGGCCCACTCGTTGTCGACCGCGTGGACCGCCAGCAACATGCCGCCCTTTTTCAGGTAGCCTTCGTAGCTCTTTGCCTCGAACTCGGGGATGCCGAGGCCGATCAGCGAACCGGTCAGCGTGCCGACCGCTCCGCCCGCGCCCGCGCCCGCGAGCGCCGCGACGATCGGACCTGCTGCGATGAAGGGTCCGAGCCCCGGGATGGCGAGCGCGCCGATACCGAGCAGGAACCCGAGCGCGCCACCGGCAACGCCGCCAACAGCCGCGCCTGCCATCGCGCCCTCCGGCGCCTTGGTGTGCTTCTCGTGAGCGACTTCCTTGGCGGCCGACGCGTCGGGCAGCATCGCCGAGATGTCATCGCTCCGGAAGCCACCGGCGCGGAGCGCATCGATCGCTCTTTCGAGCGTCGGGCGATCGTTGAACAGGCCGATGACAGCGATCTTCTTATCTTTGGTTTCGTTCATGGTGCAATCTCCAACTGGTTGACGACCTTGGTCACGCCGGCAACCGCCGTCGCGAGCGCTTCGATCTTGGCTTTCTCGTCGGTGTTGGCCACGGGACCAGCGAGCGTGACGACGCCGTTGTTCACGACGACCTTGCAGTTGTGGGCATTTGTCGAGAGCGCGCTGTCGTTCATCAACGACTTGCGCACGTCGGCAGCGACGGTCACGTCCGACTTGTTCTGGCCCGCTTGGTCAGCGGTCGGCACCGCAGACTTGTCGCGCTGGTTCTGCGCGGTGTTATCAGCGGGCTTGTCTTCCGGCTTGGCTTTGCAAGCGCCGAGCGCTGCCGCCAACGTAAGAGCGAGCATGAAAGTTTTCATGCTCGGCCGTAGAGCAAGGCACATGCCTCCGATGAAACGGCATTTCTGGTGCAATTCGCTAGCAATGCGTGCGCGACCGCTCATCACGGGCGTTCAAACCGGGGCTATTGCTGTCGTGGACTGAACCGTTGGACGTCAAGCGTCTCTATTGAGCTCTTTCACGCTCGTGGTCCCGTCGTCGTCGAGAGGTAGTTCCAGTTGCTCGCTCCAGAACCCATCGCCGACACGTTTGGTCCCGACATGAACGTCACGCCGAGATCGGCTTCTCCGGTCGGATCTACGGAACCGAGCGCAATCTGCCGCGACACCCACCGTTTCAGCGTCGTCGACCATCCACTTCACGCTCAAAGATGTGCACTTCGTACATGGATCCGGATTGTGTCGCCTTGACGATCGAACCGAAGCACCCGGTTCTGCGAAGGTGGCGCTGGCGCGTTCGAGAATCGTCCAGATCCTGCCGAATGCGCGACCTTGACTCGCCGTATCACGCGTACGCTCCGGTGATGGACGAGGAATTGTCGATGGGCGCAGCGGACTTCGAACGGATCGTGGCGGCGCTCGTCGCGAAGATGGTGCGGGTGACGATCAACGTTCTTCCCGAGCCCAAGATCACCAAGGATCGCACGGCCGCTCACGACCTCGCCGAATCGCGGACGGCGCGGCACGAGCTCGGCGTACGTGGTGTGTGGGTCCACGATCTCAAGGACATGAACTCGACGCACTCGCTCGAGGCGCTCAACGCAGATCCGGAGCAGCAACGCACGTTGATCGCGAACGGTGCGGTCTGGGTCGGCCCCCGCCACCTCGCGCCGGTCTGATTACTTCTTCTTGACGTCGAGCTCTTGGCCCGCGCTCCGATCGCGGCACCCTCGAGCGCGCTGTGATTCGCGTGAGGCTAGCGGTGTCGCTGGCACGTCGCGTGCTCCTCGTGCATCCATGTCTTCACCCCGCACGCCTCAGCGCGCCAACCCCGAGCCAGAGCGCACACCTGTGCCAGACCCGGCCGGACAATCGCCCGAAGACCCGATCGAATTCACGCGTGACAACGATGTCGCACGCGGCAACACCGAGCGTGCGAACGCCGAACCCGAACCCCAGGCGCTGACCTCGGCGAAGGTGCCGGGCGTGACCGACCCGGTCGAAGAGCGCCGCCGCATCGAAGCCGAAGCGGAGGCCGAAGCCGAAGCCGAAGCCGAGGCCGACGCCAAGCGCTCAGGCAATTGATCGACGCGCGTGGCAAGACCACCAGGCCCAGGCTTGGCATCGAGCGCTCACACGCCTCCGAGCTCAGCGTCGCCGCGAGCTCGAGCTGGTCCGCGATCATCGACCGTCGCAGCCCCGTCGCCTCGATGACTTCGAGGATCGTAAGGACGACGCGGATCCGCTACTTGATCTCGGCGTCGATCTCGGCGTCGATGTTCGCGAGCGCCAACCAATTACGGGCAATTTCGCGAGCGGCTTTGGTTTTCGGTGCGGCCACGGTGATCCGGTGCTGCCAGCTGCCGTCCTCCTCGGTGTCGAACCGACCCCACGAGCGGGTGAAGCAGAGGTTCTCGAGCTCGCGCAAGAGGCCACGCGCCTGCCCATCATAGCGACCGCGGCTGTGCTCTTCGTTGCCCGCGATCACGAGCGTTGTACCGGTGGGTGGAGCGCTCGAGATGTCTGCGATCAGCGCCATCGCGGCGACGTCGGTCGTGGCATCCCCGATCGCGGTCACCGCCGCACGCGCTTCGCCGAACATCACGGCCGCAGCCTTGCGACTCAACCGCGCGACATCGCGGATCGGCGGTGAGGGTGCGACGAGAAAGAACGCTTCGTCCTCGCCGGCGGTGCACGTGGCATCGAATCCTACGCGAGCGCCGACCCCGAGCTTCGCGAGCCAGCGCAACCACGCCGGGAACGCGGCCCCGGGAGTCGCGTCGCGCAGCTCTTCATCGGTGACGAGCGGAATCGCGAGCAACAGGGCCCAGCCGAAGCTGCCGAACCAACCGAGCCCGTTATGACCAAGCGCGCGCGCTTTGACGAACTGGCGGACATGCGGCCACGCGGCCTGGAATGCTTCGTCGCGGCCGTGATCGCTCAAGTACTTCGCGATCGCGGCGGCATCGCGCGGGCCCGAACGCATGCGCTCCGCGCGATCGTCCTCGCCGTTCACGACGGTGATATCCACATCTTCACCTTCGAGCTCGCCATGCATACGCGGCGGCTGGGTGTAGATCCGCGTGAGACCGAGCGCCGCGGCGATGCGATCTGGATCGTCGCCGGAGACCAAGATATCGACGTCGCTCGCGTGCGCCGGTGCGTACACGCTCGAGCCGTAGGCCTCGACGATCGCGCGCGGATCCGTGACGGCACGAACGCGCGCGAGCACGCGTTCCGCTGGCGTCATTTCCACGCCAGCTTGATGAGCTCTTGCAGCCGTTCCGGCGTGCTCGCCGTGGTCTTGCACATGAACCCGCTCTTGTGTGCGAAGTGCACGTCGGGCTCCTTCTCGATTTTGGAGAAATCGAGGTGCGGATGATCTTCATAGCGACCGATACCGAACCCACCGCCGCGGCGATCGGGATAGGCGATCGCCGCGATCACGTTCTCGAGCTTCGCGGCACGGATGTAACCGCCGAGCATCATGCTCGGCTCGTCGGCTTCGGCCTCGGTGCGCGGCAGGTACAGCGCTTCGATCGTCGCGCCGCCATTCGGGATCGACCAGCGCTGCACACGCGCGGCGATGAAGTCCAAGCGCTCGCGCGCGACGCGCAGATATTCGAGCAGGTCGTCGCCGACCATCTTCATGTACGCGTAGAGCGGATCGCTCGGCTCGTGCCGCGACTTCTGCGCGAACCGGCGCAACAGCGTTGTATCGATCGGCGAGTTCAGTCGAGACATCGCACGGCGCGGCACGCCGAGCCACTCGCTCGTCTTGTTCGGGCCGCGCGAATCGAACCATTCAGCGGTCTCGAGCCAGTCACAGAACTGCAGCGCATCTTCGTAGAGCCCGAGGTGCGCGAGGACGAGCGAGAGAGCGCAGGTCGGCGGATGCTCGCGCGGGAAGTGGTGATGATCGAAGTTGTTCTTCGCGGCATCGTGAATGCCACCGATATCGACGACCGCGACGTTCAGATCCTCGAGCTCGGCGGGCGTGGGCTCGCGCCGCTCGATAGGACAATTGTGGAGCGATGCCAGGACGCAGACCGCGAGCAGGTCGTCCTTGTGAGAGCCGCCAGGATGAGTAACGATCGTGTGCACGAGGCCCGCAGCCTAGCAGAGCTAGAGCCGGGGGAGCAGCGTGAAGTCGCGGTGCACGAACCGCCACTCGACGACATCGTTGTCCTTCATGCCAAGCTCCGCAAAGATCGGATCCGAAAGGTCGATACCAGCCGTGTTCACCGGTGTGCGAAAGGCGCCCTTACCGCGCTCCGAGGCCGGCCTCTCGTCGTGGCGCCAGTACGGATCGTCGACGTTCCAGGGCCCGACATCGAGCACCTTCGTGACGATCACGCGATCGCCGTAACGAATCTCGACCATGCGATTGAGCGCGCTCGGATCGGGCAGCGCGACGAACCGCGAATCGGCGCGGATCCGCATCGTGGTTGCGGTGATATCGCCGATCTGACCTTCGCGCGTCGCGATCACGCGCTGCCATGTACCGGGCTGGCGCGAGTCATCGATCCGCCAGATCACGAAGCCGGTCGCCACCACCCCGAGCGCGATCAATTTGAATCGCCCCGGCTGGCTCGAACGCTTCGGCTTGCGCTTGCGGGGTGATTTTACGGCCACGTACAGGCTTCCAAACCCTCGACGGTCCTGGCGTTCGTGATCATGGTCGGTGGTGACAGAGCGACCGGAGCGCACGATCGTAGGCATCGTCGACGCGCCACATACCTCCGGAACCGAGCTCGCCCGCCACGCCCTCCGCTGGTGGAGCCACCGAGCTTCATCGTCGGCGTGACATCTGGCGTTCGATCGACCACCGCGCTGCATCATATCTCGTATTTTGTCTGCGACCGGCGGCCAGCTGGGGGCTCTGTCATCCGCGAATGCCGCTCCAACGAGCTCTCGAACGCGATGGCAAGCGGCAACGATCAAGCCGCCGCCACCAGGCTGAAGAAGCTGAATTCAGAGAGCTTCAGCGTTGGCAGCGTCGCGGTTCGTTGCCGAGCTAGGCTGGACCCACCGATGCCGATCAAACGAGTCCTCGAACGCGATGGCAAGCAGCTGACGTTCACGGCTGCGAATCGCGCCGAGGCCGTCGTGATGGTCAAGGAGATCCGCGCGAAGCTGCGCCAAGGATGGGTGCCGACCACGCCGGCCAAAGCGGTGCTCGCGCTCGAAAAGGCGCTCGACAAGCTCGGGCTCTGGCAGATGGAATGGATCACGGGGCTCACCGACGCCGAGGTCGAGGTCGCCTACGCGAATCAGATCAAGCGCAAAGAGCTGGTCTCGGAGTACGTGCTGGCGAGGCGCCCGACTCGCGCGCTGTTCGCGTACATGATCAAGGGTCATCAGGGCCTGCACCTCAAGGGTGCAATGAAGGTGCTCGCGAAGAATCCCGAGCACAAACAGTGGATGATCGAAGGGCTTGGCGCGGCGCTCGCGCAGAAGAACGGCTTCGACAACGAGGATGCGCGCGCGTTCGCCCAGCGCTGGATCAAGCTGCTTGGAGCGGCCGCACCGGTCGCGCCGAAGCACGAGACCGGCACGACCGAAGCGAAGCTGCTCGCGGCGATCGCGGACGCACCCGAAGCCAACCAGCCACGCGAGGTCTACGCGGACTGGTTGATCGATCAAGGCAATCCGTTTGGCGAGTACATCCACGCAGCGATCGCGGCGCACCCGGATCGCGAAGCGTTCACGACCACCGAGAAGACCAAGCTCGCCGACAAGCTCGAGAAGAAGCACGCAAAGGCGTGGCTCGCACCGATCAAGCCGTTTGCACGCTCGACGATCTTGCGAGGTGGCCGAGGCTTGATCAGGGCCGTCGCCACCGAAGGCGAAGGGTTCGTGAAGGCAGCCGCCGCGATCTCGGCACGTGCGCCTCGCGCCGACCTCGTGTTGACCGGCGTGAAGAAGAAGCACATCGCGGCGATCGCGGCAGCACCGCTCGGTGCGTTCGCACGAGTGGTGCTCGCGCAGCAGCGGCTCGACGATGCCGATGTCGTGGCGATCGTCAGCTCGCCGACATTCGCAGGGGTCCAAGAGCTCGATATCTCCGAGGCGCACTTCGGTGACGCTGGCATCCTCGCGATCGCGGCGTCACCACACCTCGCGGCACTGCGCGTACTCGATGCGAGCCGGCGCTACGCGCGCGGTCCAGCGATAGCAACGGCGGCGACGCTCGCGGCGCTGCTGTCCTCGAACAGGCTCCCGGCGTTGCGCGAGCTGAAGATCTTCGCAGCGGCGGTGTCCGGGGTATTCGCGAAGTCGACGCTGCAACTACAGGCGCTCGAGATCAGCACGCAGGACTTCACGAACGCCGATATGGCGGAGCTCGTTGGCGCGAAGGCACTCGCGAACCTCGAGCACCTCTCGATCAGATGCGCGCACACCGGCAAGCTCGAGGTCGACAAGAAGACCGTGCTCGCCGCGAAGGCGAAGTTGAAGAAGTTGCAGAGCCTTCATGTCGAAGGCGTCGTGACACTCGACTAGCAGCGCGCTTCGAGCCGGCGATCCGGAGACGTCTGCGCCGCGCGATGCATGAGCTGCGAAAATACGTAGTCGCGCAAGAGGCTCCGATCGCGCCGCGAGGTCTCGCCGAGCCTCAGCCCTGCGCGACACCAGAACCGCGGCTTGCCAACGCGGCCACTCGCGAGCGGTGTGAGGTACGCGCGCGTGACGATCGCGCTGGTCCAGATCACTTCATCGAGGCCGGGGAGCTCGATCTCGAGCTGGACCACCGAGCGTGCGTTGGCCGGATCGAACGGGCGTTCGAGCCGCAGGCCGATCGTCGAGAGGTCACTCATCGTCGCGTGCTCGAGATCGTGCTCGTCGCTCGCCACGCCGCAGAAGCCGTCGACCGAGATTCGCGGCGCGTTGCGACGGGCATCGATGAGGTTCATGAAAAAATTGTAGAAGGCCCACGGCACGGGGCCAAGAAACCGGTCCAGTTCGTATCCCCGCGTTCACGCAACGGGCCTAACCAACCGTAATTACGTGACCGCTCACCTGGCTCGATCATTGGAAATGCGGGCCGGATGCTTGCTCGTGTTCTCCTGGCATGTTTGATCCTCACCACCGTCGCTGTCCGGACCTCTCACGCGGATGGCAAGGACGATCCGAGAGTCAGCATGACCGTCGAACCGATGTTCCTGATCGCGGGCATCGTCGAGGCGAACATCGAGGTCGCGGCGGCACCTCACCTCGGCGTGCAAGCACTCGCCGGCTACGGTGGCATCCTGGGCTCGACCATCGCCGAGCTCGGCGGCGAAGCGAACCTCTACTGGCGGCGCGAGATGACCGGCCTGCACGTCGGAACCGAGATCAAGTACATGTGGGGCTCGGGCGGGCTGCCGTTCGTCGCGCAGACGCAGTCGCACGTCACCGAGCGCGAGCTCGGCATCTACGCCGGCTACAAGTGGGTTGGCTGGAAGAACATCACGGCCGTGGTCCAGCTCGGCGTCGCGCGCCTCTATCTCTCGGGCGATGTCTCGATGGACACGCCGAAGAATCAGATCATTCCGGCCGCGAACCTGGTGCTTGGCTATTCGTTCTAGTGGCAGGTCCGCGTGCCAAGGATCAGTGGGAGCAACGGCTCTTGCGTGAAGTCGAACATGCCGGTCAGGTCGTTCGCTTGACCATCCTGCGCCGCGGGATCCATCGAGGACAGCGTCGGCGTCTTGAACACGGTCTCGATGAAGCGCGGGATCGAAGCCTGCTCCGCGACCTCGTGATAGACGCCCTTCTTCGCGTACGGCGAGATCACGATCAGCGGTAGACGAAACCCGAGGCCGTAGGGCCCCGCCGGGTTGCAGCCGTACGCGCGCGGCGGTGGGACGTGATCGTACCAACCACCGAAATCATCCATCGTGAACAGGACCGCGGTGTCCTTCCAGTAGTCACTTGCCATCAAGCGGTTGAGCCGACCGACGGTCCAGTTCTCGCCGCTGCACACGCTGCCCACGATCGGATGTTCCGAATCGAGATCCTGATTGACCAGGAACGACACTGCCGGCAGCGTGCCGTTGTCGATATCGGTCTCGAAGTTCGTCTCCTTGACGATGTTCGACCAACCCGGGCCATTTCGAACGCCATTGATCGCGTCGAACATCGACCAGATTTCCGGCAGCACGTAGAAGTTCGAACCGTAAAACTTCCAATCGACGCCCGGCGGCAAGATGTCGGGCACGCTCGGAATGTTGAAGCACGGGAATACCTGCTTATCGGTGCAGGTGACCGGATCTTCGACGGTGACGAGCGTGCTCGAGTCCTGATCACAACCCCAGTAGGGATGGATGATCTGGGTGTTCGGGTTGCCCGTCGCCCAGCCGGCCTGCGCCGCGAGTACGAACGTGTGACCTGGAAAGCTCGGACCCAGGACGTTCGCGAAGAACCGGTCGGCGAGCGCGAAGTGGCGCGCGTACTGCCAGTAGTTCGGGATATCGGCTTCGGTGTACTGCGCGTAGGTGAGGTCGTCGCCGTTCTGCGACGCACCGGCTACGCTATCCCAGCCGTTCATCGCACCGCCCGCGAGATCCGCGAGCGCGCACGAGTGCGCGTGGCACAGGTCGCGCGGCGTGCGATCCGGTGCATGCGGTGGCGTGATCACGCCGTGGTTCGTCGTGATCTGAGCGATGCCGTCCGCGCCCGGGAACGAGCCAAAGTAGTTGTCGAACGTGTGGTTCTCTTTGACCACCACGACGATGTGTTTGATCTTGTCGCTCGCCGTCGGGGCCGGTGCATCCATCGGCGACGAGTTCGGACTATCCGGGTGCGTCGTGCTCGTCGCATCCGTGTGCGTAGCGCCCGACGGCGTGTTGCCACAGGCCACGGTAAACAAGATCGCAGCCACCCAGGAACGACTCATGCTCCATGTGTCGCGCGGGCGCGTCTCTCATGCAAGACCCAAGAAGGGCTCGCTGTATCGGGCGGGTTCAGGCGGGTCACGTCGCGCGCCGACGCGGCACGTCGCGTGCTTGTCGGTGCGTCATGGCTGATCTATCTACTCCATCCCCTGAAGAAGCGCCGATGCTCGACGAGTTTCGCGAGCGCATGGGCGATGCCGCGCAACGGCTGACAAACACCGGAGAAGCCGCGCTCGAGCGCGTTCGCGACGTGATTCGCGAGAATCCGCTCACAATCGTGGGCAGCGCCGTGGTAGCTGGCTATCTGATCAAGACGTTCTTTGGCAGCTTCACGCTGACCGTCGCGGCACTCGCAGCAGGCGCTTACGCCGCGTCGCGCCGCACGGCGGGCCGGGACGCACAGTAGGCTCGAGGCGTGCCCGAACGAACGCCCGGTGGTCTGTTCCTGCCCGAGAACACCCAGTTGATGGACGATCAGCCGGGGCTCCCGCCGTTGGCGACGCCGGTCGAACCGGCAGGCACCGGGCTGTTGATCGACAGCGGGTTCTCCTCGGGCTATCTGGTGACCGATCCCGAGCACTGGCTGGCGATCCTCGAGCAACCCCGGTTGTTCGTTCAGGACCGCGCGCTCGACGTCATAGATCTGATCGAGCCGATGGAGGTCGCAGCGCACAAGGGCGCCGCGATCGTCATCATCGCACCCGCGCTGACCGTCATGGCGCGCGCGTTTATCATCATCAACAAGCTCCGCGGGACGATCGCAGCGAGCGCGATCGAAACTCAGCGTACGCACGAGATCGTGGCGTACTCCGCGAGTCACGCGCACATCACGCGCGTGACAAGCGGCGTGCGCACGACCCTGTTCGAGTAGCCCGGATACGGCGTGATCCGATCTGGCCGAGCTAGCTGAACTAGCGGTCCCCGTCCTTGCCGGACTTTTTCCAGAGGTCTGTGCGAGGTTGGCTTTCTCGCCACGAGTGACTACGATCGTTTCATGGCGAAGACCTACGACGAGATCGAACGCAAAAACGTCCCGTACCCGGATTCTAGCTTCAAGCCTTCGCCCGAGCAGCTGCAGCAAGCAAGAGAGGGGTTTCGTGCGCTCGATGCTGACGAGCAAGCACTGAGTGCCCGCGTGCAAGCCGAGCTCGGCGGCGACGCGACAAGCGTGACCGTCGAGATCGATCGCGCTCGCGTGACACTACGTGGCACCGTGGCAGATGCATCTGCGCTGACGAGCATTCCGGATCGCGTGCGCGGCATCGTAGGCGTCTCTGATGTCGTCGATCAGCTAACGCTCGGGTAAAGCGTAGTAAACTTCGCGCAGCGAACCATGCGAATCGCAGTCGTCTTCGACACGCCTTACCCCGATTGGTCGCCCGACCGGCACATGGGCGCGATGAACGAGCAGTGGACCAACCGCGCCAAGGTCGAGCCCGACATGGAGTACCAGGTCGCGAAATCGCTCCAGAAGAGCGGGCATGACGTGATGCTTCTCGGCGTGCACGACGACCTTCGCGACATGAGCGCGCGGCTCGCCGAGATGAAACCGGAGCTCGTGTTCAATGCAACCGAGGCGTTCCTCGCGAACTCCGAGCTCGATTACCTGGTGCCTGCCCTGCTCGAGGCCGAGGGCTATCGCTACACGGGGGCGCCGCCGCTTGCCCTGCTCGTCACGCGCAACAAGGGCATGAGCAAGAAGATCCTCGCGTATCACGGTGTCAACGTGCCGAGCTTCCGGTCGTGGCGCGTCGGCGAGAACGTGCCGTCGGAGATCAACTTGCGGTTCCCGCTGATCGTGAAGCCGCTCGCGGCGGATGCGAGCGAAGGCATCTCGCAAGCCTCGATCGTCCGCGATATGGCGGCGCTCACGGAGCGCGTGCAGTTCATCCACGACCGGTTTGCGCAGGCCGCGATCGCCGAGGAATACATCGAAGGTCGCGAGCTCTACGCGACGATGATCGGCAACGGGGCCAACGTCCAGATCCTGCCGACCGTCGAGATGGTGTTCGACAAGGCCGGCTCGCGCCCCGAGGACCGCATCGCGACACAGAGTGCGAAGTGGGATATGGGCTACCGCAAGCGCCGCGGCATTCGCAACGTCTTCGCGCGCAAGCTCCCGAAGTCCGCGCAAGAGAAGCTCACGGCCGCGTGCTACGCGAGCTATCGCGCGCTGTGGTTGCGCGACTACGCGCGCATCGATGTCCGGCTCACCGACGACGGCGAGGTGTGGTTCATCGAGGCGAACGCGAACCCGTACTTGAGCTACGGCCACGATTCGGCCGAGTCCGCGCACAAGGCGGGCATGCGCTACGACGTGTTCATCCAGCGCATCGTCGATGAAGCGATGGCGCGCGACCTCTAGGGCTGGGCTAG
>Ga0123338_10000610_pt1 | contig 36162 bp, 35 predicted proteins | sample grotaG_FD_89793 | JGI IMG/M metagenome (GOLD analysis project Ga0123338, IMG submission 89793) | Glacier valley bacterial and archeal communities from Borup Fiord, Nunavut, Canada, to study Microbial Dark Matter (Phase II) -... | ecosystem: Environmental > Aquatic > Freshwater > Ice > Glacier ...
ATCATTGCTAAATGCTCGATTAAACTTTATTGAGTTCACGCCAGTAAATTTATTTGTCCTACCCATGCGCCAAAGGTAGTAACTTATTTAAAACAAGTGCGACCTAAACGCTTATACCTATTCATGATTTAACTTTTGTGTATTTCCCAGATTATCTATTTCCTTTTGTTTCTTTTCAACATTCCACCGGGCTTCGGCAAAAGTCAAAGCCTCAACTTTTGCTCTATTGAGTATGCTATCTGAAAGAGTGTTGGAAATTTCAGCAAATTTCAATGCCTCCTTATACTTGCCTTGTTTTTGATAAATTTCTTTTAATGTCGTGCTCGCATCTTTCATGGCTGGAAGAGCGTCTAACCGCGTTGAAGTGTTGAACGATTCGAGTCCTGTTTTCTCGGCTTTTTCAAGCAAAATCACAGCTTGGCTTTCTCCTGGCCGATTGGCCATCGTAAAATACAAACTGGATAGCATATTGTTTATAATTGCTCCACCTTCTTCTTCACCTATCTCTGTTTTCGATTGCAAAGCCTTTATCAACAGCTTTTCTGCCTGAGGAAAATCATGTTTAAATCGGTAAACATCCCCCAAATTAATGTAAATGTTAGATATTCCATAGATGTAATCAATTTGCTGATACAATTCGAGCGCTTTGTTATATAAAACAATTGCGCTGTCGGTTTTATTGATGGAGCAATAAACAGTGGCAATACTGCTATAATTGCCTGCGATTTCGGATATGCTATTTAACTGAAGACAAATCGGAAGCGCTTTCCTGGAATAAGATAAAGCTTTCAGGTAATTCTTTTGGGCAAAATACAGTCTGAATAAACCCATGTATCCTTTTGCCAACGACAATTTATCATTGAGTTGTTCCTTTATTTTGATTGATTTAAATAACAGATCGGTTGCTGTTGAATTGTCGCCCAGGTGAATATAGATTTCGGAAAGATTGTGATAAGCTTTGGCCGCATTAGGCTGATCATTCATTTTCAAAGCAAGTTGAAGCGATAACTGGTAATATTCTATGGCCTTCCCAAAATCAGATAGATCGTAATATATATTTCCAAAGTTCAGGTAGCACTTTATTTGTCCATTTTTATCATTTATTTTTTTGAATATTTCCAATGCCAATTTGGAATAATTGAGTGCACTATCGTTTTTACTTTGGTTCATATAAAATACTCCCAAGCTCATAGAATTGCTGGCAAGCAGAGATATATTCTTTAGTTGCTTTCCAATATTAAGCGCCCGACTAAATCCTTCGATAGTTTTCTGATTTTCGCCTTGATGAGAATAAATCATTGCCCTATTGGTAAGTATTTTTGCCTGAAGTTCCAGATCTTTGATTTCCAAGGCCAAATTCATTGCATTAAGGTAACAATCCATCGCTTTATTATACTCTCCCAGTCGGTAAAGGATTGTTCCTTTTGTTATTAAAGCTAGTGCTATTAGTTGATTATCATCATTTTTAGAGGCTATATCCATAGCAATCGAATCATTTATAAAAGCAGTCTTTGATTCGCCTTTTTGAGAATAGACATAGGCTATTCCTAAATAAGAACTTGAAAGAAGATGATCTCTTTTGGTTCCGGTTACTGATTGTTGAAGTATATTTTTTGCTTTATTGTAATTAACTATGGCAGTATCTAAATCAGAGTTTCTGATGCTGTCAGCGAATTCAATAAACGCAGATGCCTCATCTAAAGGAGATTTATCCCCGGAGAGTTGAAATGATTTTCGATTTGTTAAAATCAAAACAGTTATACTGAAAACTACCAAAAGGCAAATTATCATTGCCTTTTTGAATGAGATTCTTTTTACCATTCGCTCCAGATGTGAGTCCTGAGGGGAAGGAAGGTATTCAGCTTGGCTACCAATTCAAGTTTTGGGAAATACTTGAGTTTGCATATTAATGTTTTGATGATCTGCTGATCTTCGTTGAGGATTGAACTTCGGATAAATTGAGGCATAAGTCCTGAATATTAATATAATCCTCCAAAGCTAACTTATAATTATGAATTATTTGGCAATATTATACAATTAAATTTAAGTGAAATAGAAAATTAATATGCAACACACTAATATCATGTAAAACAAACATCGGAATCTGCATTTTGGTCTTAATCTGTTGTTTATTGAATTTGATATTACAATATAAGAGTACCTGAAGCATTTATGAGCCGACCCCATAAATCTGGTGGTTATTCGAAAATTATTAGAAGACTATTTGAAGATTATTCATTGATTATTCAAAGATACTAGAACGGTCTTCGAATAACCTTCGAATAGTCTTCGAATAGTCTTCGAATAGTCTTTACAGAAAACCCTTCGATTCAAACTAAATACTTGAACTTAGGTCGGCCTACACAACCTTTATTATAAGATAAATAAGATTGGACTCCGGGGGTCATTGCCCGGTTATTAAGATTGAATTAAAAAAAGGTTGGTTTTTAATCCCGAGTACTCGGGATGCTTTCCCCTCAACAATATCATGTGATCTATTAATTGCCAACAACCCTTGTGCGGGCTCTTTGAAACAATCAGTAAAGAAATGGTTGAACCAGATTTGTTGTCAAGAATGGAAGGTTTAATGTGGGACCCAATTGAAGTGATTAGTTCGATTGCCGGAATTGACTTTATGGAATAATCAAGAAATATTTCCTGCGAAATGTAAGTTATTAACTTAATTCTTTAGGAGGTAGTTTCATCCTTTCTAAGATTTAATTCTTCAACCGGCATGATTAGAATCAATCCAAAATAGATTAATAGAAGTGGTGGATTGAAAAATGTGATCAAAGCAAATGCCAATCTTAAAAATACAGGATCTATTCTTGGATTGATGTAGTTTGAAATTCCACTTATTACACCGGATACTAATTTTTCGTTTGATCGTGTTAACCGTTTCATGTCTTTATGTATTAAATGTTTATGAATTGAATGTATGTTTTGTTTGAAGTATTTATTTTTTCTGTGAGAGGCCTCCTGCAAATCCTGAACTGAAAGAATGGAAGGCATTGCTGACTGCTTTTTTCCCTTTTCTAAATGATTCAGATTGATTGATCTTTTCCATACTCTTTTTTACTTCCTTCACTTCTTCCTGAATAGTTTTCTGTATATTGTGGATTGTAGGCTCTTCGCCTCTCATTTCCAGTCGTTGGGCAGTTGTGGTTGCTTTAGGAACTACAACCCATAGAACCAGGTAAATGATGATTGAAATTCCGGCTCCCAGGAAAACCAGCAATACAAACAATACGCGAAGGATGACGGGGTCGATGTTAAAATAGGTACCCATTCCGTAGCAAACTCCTCCAATTACGCGGTTTTCTGAATCACGGTACATCCGCTTTTTGATTTTTTCTCCTTGCAATACTTCATTTGCATTTTCTTCATTTTGTGTTTGTTCTGAATCCATAAAATCTTCAGGGGTACCCATTCTTGTCATCACCTCAACCACCCATTCATTGGTCACAGCTTCCTGTTTTTCGGATATTTTATCCTGAAATAATTCAGCAATGCGTGATTCGATGTCTTGTAGAATTTCCATGCCCCCTTGCTGACTCACAAAATAATGATTGAGTCGTTGTAGGTATTCCTGCAGTTTTTCGAAAGCATCATCTTCAATGTGAAAGATCTTGCCATTGATATTTATTGTGAATGTCTTTTTCATGTTTTCTGTCTGTTTATAATTTGCATATTACTGATTGTCTATTATTTGGATCCGTTGATGTGGAAGACCGCATCTAACATTTCGATCCATGAATTTTCAAGATCGTTCAGGAAAAGTTGACCTGTTTGGGTCAATTCATAATACTTGCGGGGTGGACCCTGGAGCGATTCCTCCCACCTGTATCCAAGGTAACCTTCGTTTTTCAGTCTTATAAGCATAGGGTAAAGAGTGCCTTCAACAGCAATCATTTTCGAGTTTTCAAGGTTTTCAATGATGTCACTGACATACTGATCTTTGTGTTTGATTAACAGGAGGATGCAATATTCGATTACGCCTTTCCTCATTTGTGCTTTCGTATTTTTAGTTTTCATCACTTTGCCTCCTTAAAATGTTTTAGTTGTTTACTTTTAGATCGATCAATTGAAAATTGTTTTCATTTCTGATTTCCATTTCCTGCAATGAAATTTCCATCTTCGTTTTGTAACTCAGATAGTAGTATGGAGGCATATTTTTCAACTTCCAAATCAGCTTCCTGAGCAGTTTCTTGTTCAGCATATTTGACGAATTCTTCATTGCTCACTTCAGCAGTTTGTTTAGATTGTTTTTGCTGCATACTGATCAATTTATCAGCATATTTTTCGATTTCAGCATCTGCTTCTTTTGCTGTAATTGCTTCTGCTTCATTAAGGAGCTTTTCATTATTAGTCCAGTTTTCGATTTCTAACGCTATTTCCGCGTCAACAAATTCCTTGGCATTGTATCCTTGAATTTGAAATTCAGAATCTGTTGTTACATCTTCATTTGGAGTTTCGATTGGGCTATTCTTCCAATTTTCGATTTCGCGATCCATTTCAGGGTCAACAAATTCTTTGGCATTGTAATCTTCAATCGGAAGAGTTGATTCTATATTCAGTTCTACTTCAGCTTCAGGATTAACTTCAGCATTGGGAGTCGAAGAATTGGTTGGTGCATTTACCTCTGCATTATTTGCAGGGTTGGCTGCATCGACTTTTTTATTTTCTGAAGGCTGTTCATTAAAATACATGGCCATCTTGCCATAGTTATAGGTGGGTAAAAATTGATCCTTCAAATCCAGGGCTTTAACTGACTCACTGGTTAACACTAAAGAGAAGATTACAGCGCTACCAACTAAAACCATTTTACTAACTTGATTTCTAACTGTTTTCTGAGTGTTGCTTTGTGCTTTCATGATATTTTTCTCCTATTTTTAAATTTGTTTTTTTGTTTTTGAATTTCTGTTCTCTATTTCTAAGACGCTTGATTTTTGATTTCGTTACAAGTCGTATAGTACATTATTAAAAATTCTACCTTTCGTTGCATTGTTATTTGTACTGCAAATATATGTCTTTTAAATGATACCATGCAACACATAGTACTAATATTTTTAAATTAAATTTAAAATAATTTGTAATGTGCTGAATAATAGAGATATAAAAAATGAAAATATTTTAAATAAAATTACCTATTTACCAAATGACTGATGATTTTCCTTCCATTTGGGATTAAAATTTAACGAAAACCTACTTTTGAGTCATTGTAAAAATCTTAAATTTAACTCATGACAGTCAATTTTCGAAATTATAGAATGATTCATGCCGATTATTTTATCTTTGTATTCTGATAAAATTTATACTGAATGTCAATAATCACAGAAAAACAGGATATAGGAAAATTCATCATGATAGGCGATCGGGTTTTAATCCGACCCAAAAATCAGAAAGGTAAAACAGCCTCTGGATTGTACCTGCCCCCAACAGTTCAGGAAAATGAAAAGACACATAGTGGCTATGTTGTCAATGTGGGACCAGGATATCCCATTCCGGCTATGACGGATGGCGATGAACCATGGAAAGAAAAAAAAGATGAAGTGAAATATGTTCCACTTCAGGCCAAAGTTGGTGATTTGGCCGTCTATCTCAACAAAAGCGGTTGGGAAATTGAATTCAATAAGGAAAAATACATTATTCTTCCTCATTCTTCTATCCTGATGTTAATTCGTGATGAAGAGCTATTTAAATAATTAGTAGCGATTCTAATAATATAACTGATTAACGAGTTAAAATAAGGAATAAGAAATAAGGAAAAAGGATACTTTGAACGTGGGATTATTTAACCATTTAACCATCCAACCATATAAACATTAACGATATAAATATTAACGATTTACAATTGAAAATACCCCAACTTACAATACAAGGAGAAGGGCAGCCATTTATTTGGCTGCATGGAATGTTGAATTCAGTAAAATCAGATTCGTTGTATTCGCTTGTCAATATAAATGAAGTATCTGCAATGGCATCGGTAATCAGATACGATGCCTGTGGAAAATCTGTTACAGGTAATTATAAGTGGGATGCCATGACTGACCAATTGAATGGAGTGGCCGAAGCTTACCAGTTTGATCCAATGATAGTTGGAGGAACTTCAATGGGTTCAGTAACCGCTCTCCATTTCGCTGTCAAGTACCCGGAGAAGGTTAAAGCTTTGATTTTAGTAACTCCTCCACATGCCTGGGAAAAGCGTGAAGGGGTTAAAGCGGTATATAGTAAAATTGCCTTAATGGCCAATCAACCAGCCATTCCCGAATTCTTGAAACGGCTTATCTCTCTGAGCCAGGACCCACCCAACTTTTTTGAACTTGAGCATCCTGGCACACGTGAGCGGCTGACGGAATACCGATTGGGATTTGATCCTCTTTATTATTCACAAATATATAAGGGTGGAGCCGCTTCCGATCTTCCATCGCGTGAACTGATTGCCAAAATTAAGGTGCCTACATTAATTGTGGGGCTTGTTGATGACGAAAACCATCCTCTGGGGATAGCTCATGAACTTAACCATCTGATAGTCAGATCGGAACTAAGAATAATTGAAGACTATATTGGTTACTTGCAACTGCAGGAAAAAGTACAGGAATTCTTAAAGGATATTGATCGTAATAACAAATTGTAAATATTTGAGTTGATTTTCTTTTAAACTTAAAGATACCTCTTAAGTTGATTGGTTTTTTTCATACCTTAGCTTCGGAAAATAAAATATTCATTATTTATAAATTTCAATTATGGAGAGAGTTTCAGACAGAGTTGCGAGTTTATCGGCATCCGCCACGCTGGCTGTGGCCCAAAAAAGCCGCGAGTTAAAGGAAAAAGGTATTGATGTGATTAGTCTTGGAGTTGGTGAACCTGATTTTAATACCCCCGATTTCATCAAGGATGCTGCTAAAAAAGCCATTGATGATAATTTTTCAACCTATTCACCCGTTCCCGGATATATGGCCTTGCGTAAGGCTATTGTAGATAAATTAAAACGCGACAACAATCTGGAATACACTGTAGACCAAATCGTTGTTTCAAATGGTGCTAAACATTCAATTGCCAACCTGTTGCAGGCATTGATCAATAAAGGCGATGAAGTAATTATTCCCGCTCCTTATTGGGTTACCTACATCGAATTGGTAAAACTGAATGAAGGGATCAATGTGATCATTCCTACAACAGTTGAAAGTGACTTCAAAATTACCCCTGCTCAACTCGAAGCGGCCATCACCCCTAAGACACGTGCCTTTTTGTATAGCAGTCCAAGTAACCCAACAGGCAGCGTTTACACCAAAGATGAACTGAAAGCTTTTGCTGACATCTTTGCCAAAAACCCAAATATCATCGTTATTTCAGATGAGATTTACGAACACATCGTTTATGGAATCAAACATGAAAGTATTGCTCAGTATTCTGAAATAAAGGATCAGATAGTCGTTGTGAATGGCGTTTCCAAAGCATTTGCAATGACAGGTTACCGTATCGGTTATATTGCGGCTCCATTGTGGCTCGCCAAAGCTTGCGACAAGTTACAGGGGCAATATACTTCAGGACCTTGTTCTGTATCGCAAATGGCATCAGTTGCAGCATTAAATGCCCCGCTCACCATTGTTTATGAAATGGTGGAACAATTCGAGAAACGCCGCGATCTGGTATTGGCCAGGCTGGCTGAAATTCCAGGTGTAAAGACCAGTAAACCAGAAGGCGCCTTTTATGTATTTCCTGATTTCTCCTCTTACTTTGGAAAATCTGATGGAACGGTCACTATTAAGGATGCTGACGATATGGGTTTGTTTATCCTATCGAATGCCTTTACCGGTGTTGTTTCGGGTTCAGCTTTTGGCGCTCCTGAATGTATCCGCATTTCGTATGCTGCCTCAGAAGCTGATCTGAACAAATCATTGACAAGAATCAAAGATGCTCTGGCTACTTTGAAATAAAAATAAATTATCTATTAAAACTTTCGATATAAAGCCTGGTGAGAATTTTCATCAGGCTTATATGTTGTATAATTTAAGGATTTAAGGATTTTATTGAATTGTTGCAACCTAAACAATTTGGTGGTTTTACCTAAATTTGATCAATGTAATAAAAGGTAAAAGATTTATTAATATATCAATTTTACAAACTATTGAAAGTTACAAATAAAAAAGACTACATTTATACAATATTAACCTATATTTATTGAAATAAGGAAATGTTTGATTCCATAGATATAAAAAATTACAGAAACTTAAAAGAACTTCGTTTAAGTTCTTTAGGAAGAATTAATTTAATAACCGGTAAAAATAATACAGGCAAATCTACCTTGTTAGAGGCTATCGCTATTTATGTATCAAAAGGTAATTTGTCTTTAATATATCAATTACTTGGGGATAGAGGTGAAAATTTCAAACAGTCGGAATCGAATAAAAATGCTATTGAGTTAAATATCAAATCGCTTTCCTCGATATTCACTAATAGAATTCTCAGCTTTAACAAAGTAGATGCCATTTCAATTGGAAGTGTCGAAAATACTTTATTTGGATTTGATAAATCTTATGTAGATTCTGTCGGAATTCGTTTTGTAAGGTATTTTGAAAAAGTAATACAAATTCCCGACAAAGTAAATATTAATTCCCTGATAAGAACGGAAAGGATTATCGCCGAAGATGTTCCTGAAAATCAATCAGGTGAATATAAAATTGGTTTCGAAATAAGAGCTGGAATTTATACAATTATAATAGCCCTTGATGAAGTTAGACCATATAGATTTAGGTATAATGGAGTAGAGAATAACGCCCATTTAGAATATATCAGAACTCGAAATATCAACAAAGATATAAACGGAAAACTTTGGGACAATATTATACTGACTGAAAAAGAAGGTTATGTCATAGAAGCATTGAAGATTATTGAACCCAATACCGAGAGAATTGCGTTTATTGAAGAAAGTGGGAGTGAAAGATCTGCTGTAATTAAATTATCAAATAGTAATTCAATTGTACCCCTAAGAAGTATGGGGGACGGAATCAATCGTATTTTTACAATAATCCTTGCATTAGTTAATGCTGAAGGTGGGTTTCTACTAATTGATGAATTTGAAAATGGATTACATCATACCGTTCAGGAAAAATTATGGGATATTATTTTTAAATTATCTAAAAGTTTAAAAATTCAGGTATTTGTTACTACACATAGTGAGGACTGTATTTCCGGTTTTGAAAATATATTGAATGAATCTGATAATTTCCTTGATGGTAAACTAATTCGACTTGACAATTTAAATGGATCAATTCGTCAAGTGGAATTTGATGCAAGAGAGTTGAAAATTGCAAGTGATAACGAGATTGAAATACGATAATGGCAAAAGTTATAGATCATCCAAATTCTTTGCTATTGGTGGAAGGCATTGATGATTTTCATGTTATACATTCACTTTGTAAACAGTTTAATATCCCGGTTCGTAATCTTGAAGACCCTAAAGGAGGAAAGTTTAGTGTAAAAGACTGTAAAGGTATCAATTTATTACTTGAACAAATCCCTGTTCTTTTCAAAGGATCAAATCAATTGCAATCATTAGGAATCATTGTTGATGCCGATATTGATTTAATCACAAGATGGGAATCAATAAAGAATATATTGCAAAAGATTGGTTTCGTATTGCCTTATACACTTCCGGCAACTGGATTAATTATCAAATCAAAGGAGTTAAAAGTTGGTGTTTGGATTATGCCAAATAATAATTTGAACGGAATGCTTGAAGACTTTATGTCATTTTTAGTACCTCCGGATGATAAATTATTACCTATTATTAAAGCAAATCTAATTGATATTGAATTACTAAACTTGAATAATTATTCACTTATCCATAAATCAAAAGCCATCATTCATTCCTGGCTTGCTGTTCAGGAAGTTCCTGGCACGCCTCTGGGTCAAAGTATTACAAGGCGATATTTAACAACTGATGATGAAACTTGTAATCAATTTATAACGTGGATGGATGAACTCTTTTGCAAATAAATACTACTTAGCCAAAATCATGGTTTTTATATAACTTTGGCCTCAATCTCAACAATTCCACATTAGTTATTTAAAGTACAACAGCTATATTTATTAAATACAACCTACACCTTCATTGCCCTGTCCATTTCCCTTGTGGCATCTTTTAATTTGAGGGTTTCACGCTTGTCAAAGGTCTTTTTCCCTTTGGCTAGCGATATTTCAAGCTTGGCCAATCCACGGTCGTTAATGAACAGTTTGAGGGGTACAATGGTAACTCCGCCCTCCTTGGCTTTCTTCTGAATTTTTATAAGTTCTTTTCTATTTAGCAATAGTTTACGGTCACGTTTGGCAATGTGGTTGTTACAGGTTCCCAATTCGTATTCTGAAATGTGCATATTCCTCACATACAGTTCATTGTTAGCGAATGAACAGAACGAGTCAACCAATCCGGCTTTACCTCCGCGAATTGATTTTATTTCGGTACCGGATAATTGAATACCGGCATAAAAGTTTTCAATGATCTCATAATCAAAGAATGCCTTTTTATTTTTGATGCTGATATTTTTCTGTTTGTGTTCCATTTTATAAACGCTCCGTTAAATTTACCGTTCAGTTTTAGTTATTTATACAAATTTTCTGTCTGTCGGATTTGGCATTACAAAAATACATTATTTTGTAGTTCGAAAACTTAAGATTCTATGAACAACGAAAAATATAATCTCATTACTATTCTTGGGCCTACAGCTTCAGGTAAAACAGCGGTAGCGGCTAAAGTTGCTTCATTGTTGAATGGCGAAGTCATTTCTGCAGATTCAAGGCAGGTTTACCGCGGTATGGATTTGGGAACCGGCAAGGATTATGCTGATTATGTAGTTGATGGTCAGACCATACCATATCATCTTATCGATATTGTTGATGCTGGTTATGAGTACAATGTTTATGAATACCAGAAAGATTTTCTAAAGGTTTTTGCTGAAATATCCTCTCGGGAAAAGCTTCCTGTGATGTGTGGTGGTAGTGGATTATATCTTGAAGCTATTCTGAAAAACTACAAGCTGATCAGGGTTCCTGTAAATGAGCCCTTACGTGAAAGTCTGGATGATAAGTTATTATGGGAACTTTCCGATATCCTGAGAGGTTACAAAAATTATTTACACAATCAAACTGATACCGAAAGTACAAAACGAGCCCTTCGTGCCATCGAAATTGAAGAATATTATTTGACCCACCCTGAAATTGAAACCGGTATGCCTGAGATCAATAGCCTGGTGGTAGGAGTGGAGTTTGAACGTAATGCCCGCCGCAAACGAATTACCGGGAGACTTAAACAGCGCCTCAAGGATGGAATGCTCGATGAGGTTCAGCGTCTGCTGGATAGTGGATTAACTCCAGATCAGCTGACCTATTATGGGCTGGAATACAAATTTATGACCCTGAATCTAACTGGTAAGATCACTTACCAAGAAATGTTTGACGGATTGAATGTAGCTATTCATCAATTTGCCAAACGCCAGATGACCTGGTACCGCAGAATGGAAAAACAGGGGATCGAAATTCATTGGCTTGATGGCTATATGCCTATGGAAGAGAAGATTGAAAAAATATTGGAATGGTATTCAAAATAGATTTTGATATTTCATATTAAATACTTATCTTTGGCATTAGTAACGTATATCGCAAGTACTAAAAATGATCAAAGAATTTGGCAACAAAGAAACAGAACTGATCTGGTTTGGAATCCGCTCAAGGAAGTTGCCTTATGAAATTCAAGATATTGCACGAAGAAAACTTAGAATGATTAATAGTTCACAAAATATTAACGATTTGAGAATTCCACCTTCAAACCATTTAGAAAAACTAAAAGGTGAATTATCTGAATATTATAGCATTCGAATCAATATTCAATGGAGAATCATTTTTACTTGGAAGAACAGTGATGCTTATAACGTTATGATTCTAGATTATCATTAATTGATTTTTAAAAATGGAAAGATTAAAGAACATACATCCCGGCGAAATATTGAATGAGGAATTTTTAATTCCTTATGGAATTTCTGCTTATCGGTTAGCCAAGGAAACTTTTATTCCTCAAACCCGTGTCAGTGAAATAATAAAAGGAAACAGGAGAATTACTGCAGATACCGCTTTACGTTTATCCAAATATTTCAGCAATAGCCCAAAATTCTGGCTTGGCATACAAATTGACTATGATCTTGAAGAAGAACAAACTCAAAAGGAAAAAGAACTGAATGATATCAAGCCTTTAGAAGGAAATGCAGCTTAATAAATAGTTAGAATTTCTGATTTTAAATACTTATTTAATTTATTTTCCTCCAAACAATCTTCATCACACATAAATCGGCACCATCTGATTCGCGAACAAGACAATTATGGTTCTCATGCTCTGATAGTTGAGTACGTGTGACCCCAATTAAATCATCAGCCTGACCTTCTTTCAGATAATTTACTTCAAGCTCTGCGGGTTCATACTTATTTAAGAATTCAATGCCGGAATCATCCAGCACCCGTTCAACATATTTAACACTGTTAAAATGCTGATTGATATCGAGATCACTAAACAGAACCGGGTTATAATTTAATTTCTCATGATGAAGATCAGGTTTAATTCTTTTGGGATTTCTGCAAGCTTTTAAGTCTGTCAGCTTTGGAAATGTCGCACGGTAATCACTCAACCTGAATATCTTATGAGATTCCATGTCCAGAATAAGCCATGCCGAACTAGCCCTGAGTAGAATTTCACCTGCTTCATTTTCAACAATGTATTCACGGTAGGCATACATTCCGTCAGTTCCTGCAGACCAGGTGCTTAGCGTAATCTGATCTTGCCATGCCGGGTATTTTTCAACCTGGAAATACATCCGCGAGAGTACCCAAAACAAATTATTGCTTTTCAAACTGTCATATCCCCAGTCCATTACCTGAGCATGTGCCCATGCGGCTTCGATCAGGATATTAAAAATTGATGCAATTGACGCCTTCCCATGTTGATTTGTCTGATAGGATTTTATAGTGAGCTTCTCCTGATATTTCTCCATTTTGAATGGTTGATTTTTAAACCTTTGTACAAATATATTGTTGCATTTTGAAATACCAATCAAAATATCGACTTTTGTACAAAATATTAAAATCTGATGAAGAAAATTATCATAAAGACACCTGAGCAGATTGATGGGATCAGAAAAAGCAGCAAGTTGGCTGGACAATCACTCGAATACATTACCGAATTTGTGAAGGAAGGTGTTTCAACAGAATACCTGAATGAGAAAATTGAAGCATACATCCGTCAAAACGGTGCCATACCTGCAACCCTGGGTTATAGCGGTTATCCAAAATCCTGCTGCATTTCGGTAAACGAAGTGGTATGTCATGGAATTCCTTCTGAAAATACAATTCTGAAGAACGGTGATATCCTCAATATTGATGTAACTACTATTTTGAATGGTTATTTTGGCGATACGAGTAAAATGTATACCATTGGCGAAATTTCACCTCTTGCCCTTGAGTTGATTGAAGTGACCAGGCACAGTATGGATTTAGGTATTCAACAGGTAAAGCCAGGTAATCAATTCGGGAATATCGGTTTTGCCATCAGTAAATATGTCAAGTCAAAAGGGTTTAGCGTTGTCTATGAATATTGCGGACATGGTGTTGGAGTTGAATTTCATGAAGAGCCTCAGGTTGATCATGCTGCACGAAGAAATACTGGTTCATTTATGCAGCCAGGAATGACTTTCACCATTGAGCCGATGATCAATCAGGGAAGGCCAGGGACTGTAGTTGATAAAACTGACAAATGGACTGCCAGAACTGTTGATAAAAAACTATCTGCTCAGTTTGAACATACCATTTTAGTAACCGAAACAGGCTTTGAAGTTCTCACAGATGTAATGGGCGACTATTAATTCAATAATTCATACAACCATACAGTCATTTTAACTGATTAACTATTTACTGGAATGACGATTAACCATTTAGCTGATTAACCATCTAACCATTTAACCATCTAATTCCTCATCCTCTTCATCCTCCTCATAATACTGATATTGTGAGGGGGCTTTACCCTTTATTTCTATAATCGTAGCTTTTGCAATTGGTGGTTCGTCTTCATGGATCGTCAACAATTGAACTGCAAATTCCCATGAATCGCCATAATCAAAATAGTATAGTATTTTTTGGCCTGTATACCAGTCAAGATTGCCAAGAATTGCTTCATTAGCATAAGGTCCTTCATTCCCCCATGGTGAATTGTAAGCATTCCGGGAGTATCTTTTTCCATCCATGAAAAATGCGTACAAGTGATCGTTGTCAAAATCAAAGGCTTTTTGAATGCTTAAATGCAAATCGTCAAGTGAATGTTTATAGGACAACTTTATTTTACGCCAAACAGTCGCATCAAGGGATACCTTAAAAGTATAATTACAGTTTTTTACGACCTTTTTAACTAAATCCTTAACTGTATGTTTCAAAACACCATTCGGGAAAATCGGCTTAAAATGCATAAATAACGGAACTGGATTAGCATCAGGTTCATCATCTTCTTCATACATACCATGCGATTCTAGCCACGGAATATTCCAATCGGCAATATTTTGGGTGACCAGAATTTTGCAAATATTTACTCCAAATTCAGTTGGGGTTAATTCTTTAATGTTATCATCATACTTATAAAGCTTTTTATTCTCAATGCTATTTGGCACGAAAGTACAAAACCCGAAAAAACTGAAATAATATACGAGTATAAAATTATAAGTAAAAACTGGATCATAAGATTCATTTTTTGAAAAAGCCCCTTTTATCAATTTCTGATTTGGCCGCGATTGGGCAATGGTTTGAATGAATTCATCCATGTCACTTTCACTAAATCTAAAAACATCCGTGAAATCATATTGAGTCCAGAAAGTTTCGAACAGGAAATTGTATTTCTCAAAACGATTTAGGTTATCAAACTCCGCTTTTCTGCTTGTAGCTTCCAAATACAGATTCCCTTTTGTGTCGGTATTTTTTTTATATAATTTGCCCCATTGGGTAAGTTGGAACATCAAATCAATGGTGGGATAAGATTCCTGTTGGAAATTGGGTAGGAAAACATCCTTTGGGAACTTTAGCAATTGATTTAATTCAAAAAGATCATTTTTCCCCAATACTCTATTTCGTTTGGATAGTATCGGTTTTTTTTCTTCTAAAAATTGCAAGAAGATGATGAAATCACCAATTGTGGAATTGATGTCCTGTCCAGAAGCGATATAGCTCATTACTTTTACAATTCAAGTTACTATTTAAATGAATCCTTAAGTCAAATTTTGTAGCTCAATCCGAATGATATTATTGTCAGTAGTCCTAAAACTCAATATGGTTCTACTTCTATACCAAACGATTTTTTTATTTATAGCTGAATGGCAACATATCAACTATGGTTATAAAGTTAATAAATATTTACGATTTAACTGCATATTACAACAATCAAATCGTAAATCTTTTAACTCATTTTTCGGAGATGCAATACAAATATTTGGCGCCTCTTAAAAATAGATCCTTACCAACAATTACAGGCGATGCTTCAAAGGTATCGTCCAGTGTATTTTTGGCAAGTATTGAAAATTCGCCTCCTGCTTTTACCACAACCACAACTCCGATTGCTGCTACATAAATTTTATCCTTGCTGGCTGTAGGCGATGAAAAAATATTGGTTATCCCTTCAATCTTCTGATTGCTATACAACACTTTACCATCTTTGGCATTTAGACAAGTCATCACGCCATTGTTACCTTTCAGAAAATACAATTTACCATCCGAAAGTATTGCACTTGGCGTGTAAGGCGCATCCTGATTGTATTCCCAAAGTATTGCAGCCGTTCCTGTTATATCGCCTTTCGCTTTGGCGAGATCGATGGCCTTAATGGCATTTCCTCTGAATCCGCTCAGCACATATAAAATTCCATCGGCATACATTGGGTTAGGAATCACGTTTGCAGTCATTCCGGTACATTCCCAGATCACTTTTCCAGTCTCGGCATCGTAACTTCTCACTTTGTTGGATGCACTGGTTATCACTTGCGCTTTTCCATCAACCTCAACAATCAATGGAGTAGCCCATGAAGTTTTTTCATCACGTTCAACAATCCATGCTTCTTTTCCCGTTTTCTTATCTAAGGCATACAGATATGATTTTTTCTGATGGTCCCATTGCAAAAAAATCTTGTCTTTATAAATCGCAGGAGAACTGCCTTCACCAAAACTGGCTACAATTTCCATTTGCCCAAAATTGCGTTCCCATTTCACATTCCCTTTTAAATCAAGACAATACAGGCCACGCGAACCAAAGAAAGCATAAATATTTTCGCCATCGGTAGCAGGTGAATTGGAAGCCCAACTACCCAGCTCATGTGTCTTTTCAAGAGGAACTTCTTCTTTTACGACCGTTTGCCAATTTATTTTTCCTGAAGTTTTATCCAAAGAAATCACTTTGAACTGGTGAATAAATTCAGTTGGTCCAGGTGTCACTTCTGTTGTAGATGCAGGTTTAACACCTTTTTTATCAGTTGCCACTGCCGTTTGAACAATGATCTGATTTTCCCAAACAATTGGTGTTGCATGACCTTTGCCTGGAATTTCTACCTTCCATTTTACATTTTTTGTTTCACTGAACTCAACTGGTGGATTGCCCTCCGGAGCAGCCCCTGTATGGTATAAACCACGCCATTCGGGCCAATTACTAGTGTAGGCCGACTTATCCTGAGCATCTGTCATTGTTGTCGCCAACGAAAAGAAAAGCATAATACCAAATGAATGGATTGCTAATCGGGTGATTGTGTTTTTCATAGTTAGTTATTTTGGTATTTGAACTTTTTAAATAGTTAACGAACTGATCGTTTGTTTATGACTGCAATTTAGTAAAATCGTTTAATGGTTGATGAAATAAAATGCAAATTTCTTCCCAAATAATTAAAAGGTGCTATCTTCTTATGAACTCCATACTAACTCAATATGAATTCAATACTAACTCAATATTAACTCAATACCGAATGGGTACATTATGGGTAGGTTATGGGTAGGTTATGGGTACATTACGGGTTCATGAACCCATAATGTACCCATAATTATCCCATTTACATCCCATTCGGTATTGAGTTCATATTGAGTTAGTATTGAATATATATTGAGTTAGTAAGGAGTTAGTAAGTAGCTAATAATACGCGTTGATCCGTTCAACTTTTGGAATATAGCAATAAAAAAGGTTCGTTGAAAATATTAATGAGCAAATATACAGTGGATTACATTTAGGTTTACAAAAAGATATAAATTTCAGAAATGCAATTTTATTGTCTGAAAAAAAAAGGAGGTAAAATGTTTTTGATGAAGATTGAAATGATGAATGATGTTAAAAATCGTAATCATTAGTAACCGACTTAAAATCAACTATAGATATTACGCTACTCCGTAGCTTTTATCGCTTATACCTAACGGTTTGACTATCCCGAGTACTCGGGACTCCGCAGCTATTTTCAATGCGACAGAGTCGCATAATATTTGTAGAAAATACTACAAATATCTTACTGCTCCGCAGCTATTTCCAAAGCGACAGAGTCGCATAATATTTGTAGAAAATACTACAAATATCTTACTGCTCCGCAGCTATTTCCAAAGCGACAGAGTCGCATAATATTTGTAGAAAATACGTAGAACAAAGATAGTGAGCTCCAGCGGAGCGAAATATAGCTGGAAGTATTGTACCTAATGGGATATAGAATTGATTCAAAATATTTTGTTGGTCACTAATGATTTTTAATATATCACCATTGATTTTGCTTTCCCCACAACAATATCTTATGATCCGATCTTCTATTTCGTGAAATTCGTCTTCAATTCGTGAAATTAGTATATCTCTATTTTACGAGTTTTGATATCTCTTTAAATTCAGTGGATGAGGCACTTCTGGTCAATTCAAACAAAATTGATTCCAGTGAAGTCATCATAATTCCTTCATAACGGAAACGTTCAGTGGCCAGATCCATATTGTCGAATGAACGAGATGATACACAGTCCATTACCACCACTGGAACATATCCAGCATCTTTCAAGTCGATGGCTGTTTGCATAACACAGACGTGAGATTCAATTCCGCAGATAATCACGTTCCTGGCTTTTGATAATTTCAGCTTTTCAGCCACTTCCTGATTATCACAACAACTGAAATCTTTCTTTTCTATATATTGAAAATCTTTGATCGCAGATTTAATTTCAGGAATGGTTTCCCCAAGACCTTTGGTATATTGTTGGGTCACCATAATCGGCAGACCAAGAATCTGTAATCCATTAATTAACTTAATGCAATTATCAACAAAAAGTTCATACTCTTCCATAACTGGAACCAAACGCTCCTGAATATCAACCACCAACCCAATTGTATTTTCTTTTAAAATTCGCATTCCTTATTCCTTATTTCTTATTTCTTATTATTTTTTACTGATCACTTTTTACTAAAAACTGCTCACTTCCTACTTCTTCATAGCAGCCTGCAAACGCGACTGGTCACCCAAATAACCACCATGGTGACGTTTGGCATAATCAGCATTGGTGAACCCAATACGTTTCATCATCATCACCACCAGCACATCTCCAATCACCGTCATGACTGTAGTTGAAGTACTTGGCGTGAGACCTAGAATACATACCTCTTTTGGATTTCCGGTTTCAAGACAGACATCCGACAATTGAGCCAACTGTGATTCTTTGTTACTTGTAATTACGATAAGCGGTAGATTCTTGTGTAAATTTTCAGCCAATTCAACGAGTTCCAGAATTTCACGCGTCTTGCCTGAATTGGAAATCAGCAACAACACATCGTTGGGTTGAATGACTCCCAAGTCCCCATGTTGGGCATCGCTGGGATGTAAAAATACAGCCGGCGTACCTGTCGAACTAAATGTAGTGGCTATATTTAAGGCTATCTGACCGGCTTTTCCCATTCCTGAGGCGACCAATTTACCTTTGAGACGGTGAACCCGTTCTTCAATAATAGCAATCGCTTTTTCAAAAGCATCAGTCACCGGTATGTTTTGAATGGCTTCGGCTTCTTGACGAAGTACCTGTTTGATTTCTTCAAGCATGAAATTAGTTTTTATAAGGAACAAAATTATTCTAAAAAACCATATCTTAGCTAAAAAATGTCGGCTATTATTACGAAATATAATAAGTTTATAAGAAACTTTTTATGGTTATAACTGTTAATATGTTTTTAATTGCATCCCATTTATTGATAATGTGAAAATAAATGTGCATATTTGATCCCATTCAGAAAAGGCAATAAAATAAAAATTGCCACTAAGACTCTAAGCCGCAAAGGTACACAAAGTATTTATTATTAAATATATACACTTTGTGAATATTTGAGACTTTGAGACTTTGTGGCATCCCGAGTACTCGGGAAGACTTTTCGGAGCAGGTTCATATTTAGATGTTTTAAAAAGCAGAACTAACTTTTAATTCAAACTATGAAGATTCACGAATATCAAGCCAGACAAATTTTCAGGGATTACGGCATTCCTGTGCCCGATGCGGTATTGTGTTATACGGTTGGCGAAGTTGAAAAAGCAGCCCGTGAGATAAACCGTATGGTGGTTGTTAAAGCACAGGTTTTGGCCGGTGGACGCGGTAAAGCTGGTGGTGTTAAATTGGCACGTACGGTTGATGATGCGGTTACTGCTGCCAAACAGATTCTGGGAATGGATATTAAAGGTTTAAAAGTAACTAAAGTGCTTGTTACTGAAGCTGTTGATATTGCCAAAGAATACTATGTGGGATTGATCAACGACCGCAATTCAAAATGTATCACGCTGATGGTCAGTGCTGAAGGGGGAGTCGAAATAGAGGAAGTGGCCAAAGATAATCCTGAAAAGATCATCAAATTTTCAATCAATCCATTAACTGGTTTATTGGATTACCAGGCTAGAAATGTAGCACTTGAATTATTTGGCGACATTAAACTGGCACAAAAAGCAGCTTCTATTTTCACTAAGCTTTATAAATTATACATTGAAACGGATTCTACCCTTGCCGAAATTAATCCACTTGTACTTACCAACGGTAATGAAATTCTGGCCATCGACGGTAAAATGAACTTTGATGATAATGCACTTTTCCGTCAGCCTAAAATATTGGCTATGCGTGAACCCGATGAAGAGGAGATTCAGGAAATTGCTGCACACGAAAAAGGACTGGCATATATCAAGCTCGACGGCAACATTGGCTGTATGGTAAACGGTGCTGGTTTGGCAATGGCAACTATGGATATGATTAAATTGTATGGAGGTTCGCCTGCCAACTTCCTCGATATTGGCGGAAGTTCAAACCCTCAGAAAGTGATCGATGCAATGAATATCCTGCTGAGTGATAAAAATGTTAAAGCTGTGATGATCAACATCTTTGGAGGAATTACACGTTGTGACGATGTCGCCAAAGGATTGATCAAAGCCCTTGAAATTATTATGACCGATGTGCCTATTGTGGTTCGTCTTTCAGGTACCAATGCTGAAGAAGGATTGGCGCTATTAAAAAAGACGGGACTTCCAACAGTTAGTTCGATGAGTGAAGCGGCTAAAATGGCCATTGAGCTGAGTAAAAGATAGTATTAAGTAGGCAGTAAAAAGTAGTCAGTAAAAAGTAAAAAGTAGTCAGTTTTAAGAAATAAGAAATAAGAAAAAGTATTAAGTTACAGAGTGACGGTGTATTATTGTCGGAGAAGTCCCGAGTACTCGGGATGTAATTCGTTTTAAATTCGTGTAATTTGTACTTTCATGTAATCCGTTTTAATCCGTGTAATCATTTTTAATAATAATAATTTAAATGAGTATTTTAGTCAATAAAGATACAAAACTGGTTGTTCAGGGGATAACCGGACGTGATGGTAAGTTTCACAGCAGTAAAATGAAAGAGTATGGCACCAATGTAGTAGCTGGTGTTTCACCTGGTAAAGAAGGAGATAACATTGATGGTGTTCCGGTTTTTAATACAGTTGCTAATGCCGTTAAAGCCACAGGAGCCAATACTTCCATCATTTTTGTACCAGCTGCTTTTGCCGCTGATGCCATTCTGGAAGCTTCGGAAGCTGGAATCGCTTTGGTAGTTGCTATCAGTGAGGGAGTTCCAATTCAGGATATGATTCGTATAACTCCAATTTTGAAACTTAACGGAACGCTTTTAATTGGTCCCAACTGCCCCGGATTAATTACCCCCGGTGAAGCACTAATCGGAATTCTGCCTGCCATGATTTTCAAAAAAGGCAACATCGGCTTTATATCACGCAGCGGTACATTAACTTACGAAGTGGTTAACCTGCTCACCTTGAACGATTTTGGGCAGACAACCTGTGTAGGAATTGGCGGTGACCCTGTTGCTGGATTATATTTCATTGATCTGCTCGAACGTTTCGAGAATGATCCTGAAACCAAAGCAGTGGTCTTGATTGGCGAAATCGGTGGTGACGCAGAAGAAAAGGCTGCCCAATATATTGCTGAAAAAATGACCAAACCGGTTGTTGCATTCATCGCCGGACAAACAGCTCCTCCAGGGAAACGTATGGGACATGCAGGTGCCATTATTTCAAGCGGCTCTGGTACTGCTGCCGAAAAGATTGCCGCATTCAATAAAGCAGGTGTTCCTGTGGCTAAAGAACCTTCTGAAATACCTGTGCTGCTTAGGCAAAAGCTGGATGGAAAGATTTAGGAAAGTGAACAGTATTTAGTGGTCAGTGTTCAGTATTCAGTGGTGTGAGTAAAATAAGTAATAAGGAATAAGGCATATTGAATATGAAATAAGAAATAAGGAATAAGAAATCGAGTTGTGATGCAATATTGTGGTGTGCAATTCGTGTTCCCGATTAATCGGGACGTGCAATTTGTACCTTAGTGTAATTCGTTTTAAATTCGTGCAATTTGTACCTTAGTGTAATTCGTTTTAAATTCGTCAAATTCGTACCTTAGTGAAGATAGATTCAGAATCAGAAATACCCAAGTATAAACAGGTAGTCGATCTCTTTATTTCAGATATTGAGGCTGGCATATTTAAACAAGGCCAACGCATTCCCTCCATCAACGAAACTAGTGAAGAGTTGCTTCTTTCGCGCGATACAATTGAAAAGGCTTACGTCTCCATGAAGAAAAAGGGGATACTACTTGCCGTAAGAGGAAAAGGGTATTATGTGAATCATGTGAATGTGAGTAGAAAATTAAAGATTTGCCTGATATTTAACAAGCTAAGCAACTACAAACGAAGTATTTATTATTCATTTGTAAAAGCTATGGGGATTAAAGCCAGCGTGGATGTGCTTATATACAATTATGATCCTGAGGAATTTGAAGCCATTATTGACAACAATTTGAATAACTACGATTATTTTGTTATCCTGCCTCACTTCAAAAAGGAAAATCCTAATATCAGGGAGGTCATAAAAAAGATACCGCATGAAAAAGTACTGATCGTCGATCGTTTTATGGAGGAACTGAAAGACTATCCTGTTGTATATCAGGAATATGACAAAGATATTCAATCAGCTTTGACATGTGGCCTTGATCTGCTTCAAAAATACAGTCGACTGAATCTTGTTTTCCCTATGGCTGAATTTTACCCTCCCTATATTGTACGCGGCTTCAGGATTTTTTGCCAGGTACACGAATTTGACTTCACCATTATTGATCGTATGGAAGAAACTGAAATTCAAAAGGGAGAAGCTTATATCATTGTTTCTGATGACGATTTATATGCATTTATCCGTAAAGTCAAACAAAAAAACTGGACACTTGGAAAGGACTGTGGGGTAGTGGCTTATAATGAAAACCAGGTGAAAGAAATTTTGTGTGATGGAATTACGACCATCTCAACCAACCATGAAGAAATAGGCCATCTGGCTGCTCTAATGATCCTTACCAACAAGTGGGAACACATCAAGAGTCCATTTGAGTTTATCCATCGAAATTCACTTTAAGGAGTAAAGTTGAGCTTACTCCGAAAAGTTTAATCAGTGTTCCCTTTTTCTTTAAAATTAGTATTCTTGACTGTGGTGAGAAAGTAACTTTGTAGTCTTTCTTATTTTATTGACTTAGCAGATTGGTCAATTAGGAGCAAAAAAAAGAAGGATAGATTCTCTAATCTACCCTTCCTCTAAACCTAACTAAACCTAAACTAACTAACTAACTAAACCTAAACTAACTAACTAAACCAATAAAACCTAAACTTATGAAATATCTTAGTGTATTTTTTTCCTTTTGATTACGCTACAAAGATATACTCTCTGACCATACATCGTGTTAACTGAATCTTAAATTAGTGTTATAAAACATTAAATCTTAAACTCCATCATTTCAATGAATTGTTCCAATCTGAAAAGATTGAATGCTTACAAAACTCAGTGATAGACCTTAAGCAAAGCAAAGAATATCCAAATGTTGATAAGCTTTGTCAAATGTAAACAATTTATCCTGATTGTTGTCCATCATTAAGTTCCAAATCTTGAAAACTAAAACAACGTATCTATTAATTTGTTCATCCTTTCGAGAAATAAATTTACTCAGAGGCAAATTTATTTGAGTACAAACGTATTTGACCCGCAAGATAGGACCGTGGAAAAGGGGTAGCGAAGGAATAAGGAATAAGGAATTGTGGTGCGGTTCGATTGTAGGGGCGGCCCTGTGTGGCCGCCCTGACCTGAATCATCCCTGACCTGAATCATCCCTGACCTGAATCATCCCTGACCTGAATCATCCCTGACCTGAATCATCCCTGACCTGAATCATCCTTGACCTGAATCATCCCTGACCTGAATCATCCTTGACCTGTATGTCTGGACTGAATTACAACTGTCCTTATGATGAAATGAAACACATTGAAAGAGAAAAAGGGCAAACAAATAGGTCTCATCTTACGAGGATGAGCAGAAGAGGTTCCGCAATTATGCAATTATGCAACGTCTGCATAATTGCATAATTGCGGAACCGTATTGAATAATAGAGCTACTTGCCTGCTACTTGAATTATAAAAAATGCTGGCAATACCTTTGAGCTAGACCTTTAAGGGCGTCAGCCGCTTGAATAATACAATCGTAATCCATCGTTGAAAATTAGTTAAATCTTAAGTTTCCGACAATCCGACAATCCGACAATCCGACAGTTGAATATTTTTAATTTTCAAAGTTGAGATAGACAATATGTCCCCGACTCTCATTATAAATCAACTACTTTTATATTTGTAGATGTCTCTTCCACAAACCTATTAAGTGTGAATATGCAATTTGCCATGTCCATTAAGTCTTGACAGTCAGATATTAAAGTCGATTTATTTAATGTTTTTTTATTCATTTAGTACCAAGGATAAACAAGAAATTAAACTTTAAGCACACTCCAAAAAGTCTAATTTGCCTTATGATTATATACAGGCCTCGGAGCCATAAATAAATAGTCAATAGATCATCGAATGTTTTCTATTCCTTGGTATCTTCCTGACTTTGTGGCTAATAGTCATTTTGCAGTGGGTTCAACTGTATTTTAAATAAATATACAACTGTCGGATTGTCGGATTGTCGGATTGGAGGAGCATTTCAAGTTGAAGATAGGAAGAACTCAATTTACCCAATTTACATACTATACCTATTTAGTCAATTCAGGTAACAAAATCAATTACTTATTATAAAAAAGGAATAAGAGAATCTACCCTTAAGGTTGAAATAGCAAGATATAGAAATTGGGTAAATGAATAAATTAGGACGATCAAGTAAGGGTTCAAGCATAAAAAATGTATTTCCTTCAAACCGCCAAGACCGCCAAGACCGCCAAGACCGCCAAAGTGAAAATATTGCAATGTTTCAAATTGCCAATTAAGTCAAGTGGCGGTCTTGGCGGTTTGGCGGTCCCATTTTCGTAACTTTTGATTAAAATCTTTTCCATGAACGCATCCTCGTAATTCGATTTCAACTTAGAGTTTATGAATGTGGATTCAGTTTAGACAGAATAGATGAGCTTAAAAAGCCGATTCAGGAGTTACATAATTGTGCCTGATTGTTAATATTAGTAAAAACACTTTTTTATTGCATTAATATATTTAATTTTATCGCTATAAAATGACTGTATTAAAACATTTATTGTTGTTTTACGTTTAAATGAATAGATGAAGAACATTCTCACTATAGTATTAGCATCCTTCATTCTCTTATCGGGAATGCATTTATCCGTTGCAAGTCATATTTGCGGCGGAGAGGTTGCTGATGTGAAAATGTCATTTACAGAAGCCAAAGCTACCTGTGGTATGGAGAGCAATGAGAATGCCTTGGCTGCACATAGTGGTATTTCATCTAATTGTTGCCGGAATGAACTATCTGTTTTTGCGGTTGACAACTATTTCAGCTCTTCATCCTTACAAATCAAGCAGGTAAGTCAACCAGTTCAACAATTGTTTTTTCTGCCTCTGATTCAATCACTTTATTCACTTGTTCCTACTTTTCAAGCTTACACTGATGTCAGACCTCCTGACAAATTAGTAGCCAATACTGTAAGCTTGCCCAAAATTTGCGTTTTCCGTATTTGATATTTATTGTAACTCCTCTAGCCTGCTGATAGATTATTCAATCGTATTTGCTGGAGGAAGTTTATTGTCTAAGTATCCTGATCTTTGTGACCTGATACCTGATTTTATTTTCAATAAATTATTATAAACATCAAATATTTAGCATCATGAAAACTGTAAAAATTATTATAGTTGCCTTAATGGCTATGGCTTTGGGTTCAAACTCTTATGCTCAGGCACCTGTACAATCAAAAAAGTCAATTATCAAAACTGAAACCATCAAAGTTTGGGGCAATTGCGAAACCTGCCAGGCACGCATTGAGAAAGCCGCAAAAGTGGATGGCGTGACCAAAGCAAGCTGGGATAAAACTTCCAAGCTGCTTACCTTAACTTACGACCCATCAAAAGTGAATAGTGACGACATTCAAAAGAAAATTGCCGCCGCTGGTGATGATACCCAGAAGTTTAAAGCTGACGATAAAGCGTATGCTAAACTTCCCGGATGCTGCCAGTATGAAAGAAAAAAATAATTTTAATTCATTAAAATTCACATTATGAAAAAAATAACATTTGTAATAGCATGTCTTGTTGGAAGTTCTTTACTGTTTACATCCTGTAAAAAGGATGTAAATCCAACGGGTTCCAACAGCGCACAGGTAAATTTTGACGCCGCTTATGTCGTTAATGGCGAAAGTAATTCCATCTCAGTAATCAACCTTGGTACAAACAAAGTTGATAATACAATTGTCCTCCCTAACCTCCAAAGCAGTATGGATATGGGCATGATGGGGTCAGGTGCAGGTCAAATGTGGCCACACCATATCTCATTGTCACCTGATAAAAGCAAGTTAGCTGTCGCTTTGCCAGGCAGTAATTTCAATGGTGGATCTGGTATGATGCTGTCATCTTTCACAGCCGGAAGTATGATGGGTAATTTGTCTGCCAACTTTAAGATAAAGGGGAAAATCCTTATACTGGATGCTGTTACCGGGGTAGTTTTAAAAGAACTTAGCATTGATGGAATCGCTTTTAATGCTGTCTTTTCTCCGGATGGGAAAGAAATATGGACAGCCGTGATGTTGCCGGAAGGTAAAGTCAATGTATTCGATGCCTCTACTTATGCTCTTTTATATACTATTTCAGTCGGTCAAATGCCGGCGGAAGTAACTTTCTCCGACGATGGTAAAAAGGTCTTTGTAGCAAATGGCATGTCAAATAATGTATCGGTTATTGATGCGGTTTCCAAAAAGGTAATTGAAAATACTGCTGTTGGCAACTATCCTGTTGGCGCATGGCCTGGCATGGGTGGTATGATGTATGTCGAAAATGAAAAAGACCAAAGCATCGGTATTTTAAATTCCATGACCAATATGATGACCGGTAGGATGCAACTTGGATTTACACCTGCTATGGCTGCCCGGAATTCGATGATGAATCAACTATGGGTTTCAGATCCAAATGGAAGTAAAATACATGTTTGGACAAATACCGGCAATGGATATGTTGATGGCGGAAGCGTAATGGTAGGTAATGGCGCTTCATCAATCGCATTCAACAAAGACGGTACTACCTGTTATGTTACCAATCAGAATGATGGAACAGTATCTGTAGTTGATGTTGCAGCCATGAAAGAGATGATGAAGATCACTGTTGGCAAAAAACCCAATGGCATAATTATCAGGTATAAATCCAATTTATAAAATAAATCAATCATGAAAAGGATATTCTTTGCTTTAGGAATTTTTATTTTTCTGCTTTTTACTTTTAACAGTTGCATGAGCGCACAACATTTGGGCCACGCAAATCAGGAAGGCAGAAATTATTCAAATTTCGGAGGTGGTAGTCATTCAGATGGTTGCCATTAAATGTCTACTTCTGGAATTTCTGAGAAATGTATCAAAAGAGTTAAAACATGCAAAAGAGAAAGGAAGTACTTCTTCCTTTCTTTTATCTCCTTCATATTACGCAAATGGTTTAAAAATGTCGAATGTGCTGGGCCACAGGGTAAATATTATTAAAAATGAATTGTTCAAATACTATTCCAATGAAAAAGATATCTATTGCTCTATTACTCATTACCATGGTTTTTTCATTATCTTCATGTATGATGATGATGATGCCGGGCCATATGTCTAACTCAATGTTAGGAAGTAATAATCAGATTACTGCCAATGTGAAAATCGATAAAGTATGTGGAAAACAAGTTGGGGAAGAAAGTTCCTATACATACGAATATGAGGGGACTGTTTACTATTTTGATACGGAACAATGTCTGTCAGTATTTAAAAGTAATCCGGAGCATTTCATACAAAAAACTGACAATGATGGCCATAAGAAATTATGGACAACTGTTGGATGGATAGGAGGAGCAGTTGTTATGTCAGCAATGATGCTATTGATGCTGGGAAATGCATTATAAATGTAAAGAATCAATTATAAGATATATAAAAATTATCAAGTATGTTTAACCGACTTGTCAAATACTTTCTTGAAAACAGGCTGATTACCTTTATGTTCCTGATCACATTTGTGGTTCTGGGTTTGGTATTTATGCCTTTCAACTGGAAATCAGAAATTTTTCCCCGCGATCCTATTGCAGTGGATGCTATCCCAGATATTGGTGAAAATCAACAGATTGTGGCTACTGAATGGATGGGCCGTTCACCCAAAGATATTCAGGATCAGATTAGCTACCCGTTAACTACAGCCTTGCTTGGTATTCCCGGAGTGCAAACGATACGAAGTACCTCCATGTTTGGGATGTCTTTTATTTATATCATTTTTAAAGATGATATTGAATTCTACTGGAGTCGATCACGCATACTGGAAAAACTTAACTCATTGCCATCAGGTACTTTGCCTCAAGGAGTTCAACCCACATTGGGACCCGATGCCACAGCACTGGGTCAGATTTACTGGTACACGCTCGAAGGTCGCGATCCAAAGACCGGTAAGCCTTCGGGAGGCTGGGACCCACAGGAATTGCGTACCATCCAGGATTTCTACGTTAAATATGGTCTCACTACTGCCGAAGGAGTTTCTGAAGTAGCCTCGGTAGGTGGATTTATCAAAGAATATCAGATTGACTTAAATCCAGAAGCCTTGAAGGCATTCAACGTATCGGCCATGGATGTGATGAACGCAGTGCGCAAAAGTAATCTCGATATAGGTGCCGAAACCATTGAGTTGAACAATGTGGAATACATCATTCGGGGACTGGGATATGTGAAGAATCTGGAAGACCTTGAAATATCGGTCGTTGCCGTTCGGAACAATGTTCCGGTCCGAATTAAGGATGTGGCGCATGTGGTATTCGGTCCTGCAACCCGTCGCGGTGGACTTGACAAAGCAGGTTCCGAAGCCGTTGGTGCCGTAGTTGTTGCACGTTACGGTTCAAACCCAATGGATGTAATCAGCAATGTTAAAGACAAAATTAAAGAACTTGAAGCTGGGTTACCACAAAAGACTTTGCCCGATGGAACAGTTTCAAAAGTTACCATTGTCCCGTTTTATGATCGTACCGGATTGATTCAGGAGACCATTGGCACGCTCGAATCAGCCCTTTCACATGAAATTCTGATTAGCATCATTGTCATCATCATACTGGTCATGAACCTGAGGGCATCGCTTATAGTTGCAGGATTACTTCCAATCGGCGTATTGATGACTTTCATCCTGATGAGCTTTTTTGGTATCGAAGCCAATATAGTGGCCTTATCAGGTATCGCAATTGCAATTGGCGTAATGGTTGACATTGGAATTGTGGATGTTGAGAACATTTTGCGGCATCTGGAAATGCCTAAAAATAAAGGAATACGTGGAAAGAAATTAATGTCGGTCATCTATCTGGCAACCACTGAGGTACGTGCAGCAGTAGTGACTTCTATTGCCACCACCATCGTTAGTTTCCTACCTGTATTTGCCATGCAGGCTGCTGAAGGAAAGCTGTTTCACCCATTGGCTTTCACCAAAACCTTTTCACTGGTATCGGCCTTCATCCTTGGGATTGTAGTTTTGCCTACCCTGACGCATATCTTCTTTTCAATTCGATTTGATACAAAGAAGATTCGCAATTTCTGGAATGGAGGATTGATTCTGGCAGGTATAATTTTTATAGTTCTCTGGCAAACCTGGCCTGCCTTGGCGCTCATTGCAGTAGGAGTCAATAATCTGTTCGATTACCGTTGGCCTGAAAGGAGGAAGGAATTTCCAAACTATATCAACATTGCCATCACAGTGCTTGTGGCTGCTTGGTATCTCACCATCGAATGGCTTCCTTTAGGGGCTCACAATAGCGTACTTTCCAACTTCCTGTTCGTAGCGGGTATTATTGCTGTGATTCTTATAGCCCTGATGTCAATGGTGCATTTTTATGAAAACATCATTCGATGGGCATTGGAACACAAACGTAAGTTCCTAATTATTCCAATAGTTACCTTATTATTTGGTTTGTTGGCATGGCTTGGATTCGATAAAACATTTGGCTATATAGCTTCAGGTGCCGAGAAATTGGGTTGGAAAAACATCAGGCAAACGTCTTTCTGGCAAGCTCCAACTAAATTGTTCCCTGGTATTGGTCAAGAGTTTATGCCGTCATTAAACGAAGGTTCATTTCTGCTGATGCCTACCAGTATGCCTCATTCAAGCATTCAGAAGAACCTTGAATACATTGAAACGCTTGACAAACGACTTGCTGCCATTCCCGAGGTAGAAGGGGCAGTCGGTAAATGGGGCCGCGTTAATTCAGCCCTCGATCCTGCACCTGTGCAGATGTTCGAGAATACAATCAATTACCGCTCTGAGTATATTCTTGATGAAAATGGTCACCGGATGCAGTTTAAAGTGGACAAGGATGGAAGTTACTTATTTAAGAGTGGTTCCAAATACAATTTTAAAAAGGAAGGGTTCAGAGCAATTCCTTCCGACAGCCTTATTCCTGATAACAATGGTGAGTATTTTCGTCAATGGCGGCCTGAAATTAAAAGGCCCAATGATATCTGGAATGAAATTGTGAAAGTGACCAACATACCAGGATTGACTTCGGCACCGAAATTACAGCCTATTGAAACACGTTTGGTAATGCTCTCAACGGGAATGCGTGCACCGATGGGATTAAAAGTTTTTGGTCCCGATTTGAATTCCATCGAGCAAGGAGGAATGAAGCTTGAACAAGCCTTAAAAGAGGTGCCATCCATTAAAGCATCTGCTGTATTCTACGATCGTGCTGTTGGTGCTCCTTACCTTGAAATCAAACTTAACAGGGAAGCGATGGCCCGTTATGGGATGACTGTCAGCGATGTCCAGGAAATTCTGCAAGTAGCTGTTGGCGGTATGGCGCTTTCATCATCTGTCGAAGGACGTGAACGGTTCCCAATCAGAGTGCGCTATGCACGTGAGTTGCGTGACAATCCTGATGACATCAAACGCATCCTGATCCCGGCCCTGAATGGAGTCCAGATTCCATTGGGTGAAATTGCAGATATCGACTATACCCGAGGCGCACAAATGATTAGAAGTGAAAATACATTCCTGAACGGCTATGTTATTTTTGACAAGAATGAAGGCAAAGCTGAGGTGGATGTTGTTGAGGAAGCCACCAAAGTCTTACAGCAAAAGTTAAGTTCAGGTTCACTCGTCTTGCCTGCCGGAGTATCCTATAAATTTGCAGGTAATTACGAACATCAAATGCGCGCTACCAAACGATTGGCGATTGTAATACCCATCAGTTTGCTGCTGATATTGTTGTTGTTGTATTTCCAATTCCGTACTGTGACTGCCTCATTTATTCATTTCTCCGGAGTATTTGTTGCCTTTGCGGGAGGTTTTATCATGCTTTGGTTATACGGTCAGGATTGGTTCCTGAATTTCTCAGTTGCAGGAATCAATCTGCGTGACATGTTCCAGATGCACCCTATCAACCTGAGTGTGGCTGTCTGGGTCGGTTTCATTGCCCTCTTTGGTATTGCAACCAATGATGGAGTCATTATGGGAACGTACATACACCAAGTCTTTGAAGACAGGCACCCTGCCACTGTTCATGAAGTTCGTGAAGCGGTAGTCTCTGCAGGAATGAAACGTGTACGGCCTGCCATGATGACCACTGCTGTAGCTGTCATCGCTTTATTGCCCGTTTTATCTTCGAACGGTAAAGGCTCTGATATCATGATACCTATGGCAATTCCTATGTTCGGGGGTATGGTCATCCAGGTAATGACTGTCTTTGTGGTCCCGATGTTCCAGTCGATGTGGAGAGAAAGAGCGGTAACCCGACAAAATCAATTAGCTGTGCAAACCAATAATAATCCTGATAACGATGAACAATATGAGATATAGAAAAATACCAATCCTGCTGATTACTCTATTTAGTGGGGTGATTGGTTATGGTCAGGAACAGCCTGATTCCCTTTTCAACTATCTTGAAATTGCAGCCAGAAATAACCCTTCCGTTCAGCAAAAGTTCACTGAATATCAGGCTGCTCTGCAAAAGGTACCTCAGGTTGGAAGCTTACCCGATCCTGAGCTAAATGTAGGGGTGTTTCTAAGTCCGATGGAATTGGTGGCCGGTAATCAGCTGGCAGATATTCGGTTGATGCAAATGTTCCCATGGTTCGGTGTAATTAAAAATGCCAAAGATGAAATGAGTCTGATGGCAAAAGCCAAATACGAATCGTTCCGCGATGTTAAATTGCAGGTGTTTTTTGATCTTCAACAAACATGGTACGAGTTATACAAGGTTCGTCAGGCTTACCGGATTTCTGAAAAGAACCTTGAAATTTTGCATACCATTGAGAGGCTTTCATTGGTGAGATTTAAAGCAGGCTCGTCAGGCGGGAGCAGTAATTCATCCTCAGGTGGCACCATGTCGTCTGGAGCTTCGCAGGCTGCTTCTTCGGGATCTTCAGGCATGAACACTATGGGCAATACTTCTTCAGTCAGCACTTCACCTACACCCATTCAGACACCTTCACCCATGACCAGTTCATCTGGCAGTTCGGGTTTGGCTGATTTGTACCGGATTCAAATAGAGATCGGCGAACTGGAAAATAACATTGCACTGCTTAATAATCAACAAAATAGCATCATTGCTAAGTTCAATAGCTTTTTGAACAGGCCTATGCAATCAGCGGTGTCATTGCCTGATACGCTGATATCAAATGCACTGAATATTCCGCTATTGGCCGTCTCAGACAGTATGCTCGCCAACAATCCTATGCTGGCAATGTTGAACTATGAAAAGCAGTCATTCGAAGCCCGCAAGCAGATGGTCACTAGAATGGGTTATCCGATGGTTGGCTTGGGGGTGAATTATTCACTGATCAATAAAAGCCCAATGTCTACTGCTGAAATGAATGGCAATGACATGGTAATGCCTATGGTGACAGTTACTTTGCCCATTTACCGTAAGAAATACAAGGCCATGCAAGTGGAAGCCGATTTGATGAAAACTGCCACAGTACAGGGAATCCAGTCAACGGCCAATTCATTGCAGAGCCAGTATTATGAAGCCATACAAAATTACCAGGATGCAGAGCGTAGAATTACTCTATATGCAAGGCAGGATCAGTTGGCCAACCAGTCTCTGAACATCCTGATGAAAAGCTTTTCATCCTCAGGTGCAGGATTAACCGATTTGCTGCGTATAATGCAGCAGACGCTCGACTATGAATTGAAGCAGGTAGATGCAGTAGCTGATTTCAATACTGCGATTGCCAAACTCAACCGCTTAATGGCCCAATCACAAATTCAATAAACCAAATTGTTATGAAGAAGATATTTTCAAATCAAACTACACGTTACGTTTTATTCGTTGTTGCCGGGCTATTATTGGGATGGATATTTTTCCATTCTTCTCCCAAAGGTGAAAATGTTGAGGCAGTCCACAACCATTCAGCAGAAGAAAAAAAGGCTGAAGTCTGGACCTGTTCCATGCACCCGCAAATCAGAATGGACAAGCCTGGTAAATGTCCTATATGTGGAATGGACTTGATTCTGCTCAATTCCAATAGTTCAGGGAGTTCTGATCCAATGGCAATCCACCTGACCAAAGAAGCTGCCCAACTCGCCAACGTGCTCACATCAGTTGTATCTAGCCAGAAGCCGGTCAAAGAAGTGCGTCTTTATGGAAAAGTACAGGCAGACGAACGTTTACTGCAAAGTCAGGTAACTTATATTTCGGGTCGTATCGAAAAGCTGATGGTCAATTTCACAGGTGAAACTGTTCGTAAAGGTCAAACTCTGGCTGTCATCTATTCACCCGAACTGATTACCGCCCAGCAGGAATTGATTGAAGCGGCCAAGACAAAACAGTCGCAGCCAGAGATTTATGAAGCCTCCATAGAGAAGCTTAGGCAGTGGAAATTGTCTGAAAAACAAATTATATCCATCGAGAGTTCGGGCCAGGTGCAATCCAATATGGAAATTGCCTCCTCAGCCAGCGGAATTGTGACTGCAAGGCGTGTGAACAATGGTGATTATGTCAGTCAGGGAACCGTCCTGTACGAAGTCTCCGATCTCTCCCGTGTTTGGGTATTGTTTGATGCCTACGAAAGCGATCTTGCTTTCCTGAATAAAGGTGATCAAGTTGATTTTACCATTCAGGCACTTCCTGGAACAGCTTTTTCAGGATCAATAATTTTTATCGATCCGGTAATCGACCCAGTAAATCGGGTTGCAAAAGTACGGGTTGAAATCAATAATCCGGGTAGTAAACTAAAACCCGAAATGTTTGCTACCGGCATGGTAAAATCGAACCTCGCTGAGTATAAAGACAAGCTGGTTATTCCACGTTCTGCCGTATTGTGGACTGGCAAACGCTCCATAGTTTACGTGAAGCAACACGGTGACGAACCTATCTTCAAGATAAGGGAAATAGGGTTGGGACCTTTGCTGGGCAATAGCTACGTGATTACCGATGGCTTGACAGAAGGGGAGGAGATTGTCACCGAAGGGGCATTCAGTGTTGATGCCGCAGCCCAGCTCGAAGGAAAACCCAGCATGATGAATCAGGAAGGTGGCCCGACTTCCACCATGCCTGGAATGGTTATGCCGGATGATGCAAAGCCAAAGGAACCTAAAAGCATGCCTGGAATGGACATGAAAGAGGAATCGAATAAGAAAGGTATGGAACACCAATCGTTCATGGTTTCAGGCAATTGTGAACAATGCAAAGACCGGATTGAAACCGCTGCCAGTTCAGTTTTAGGAGTAAGTTCAGCTGAATGGAGTGCTGAAACAAAAATGCTTCATGTTCAGTTTGATGGAGCCAAAGCCAATTCGGATGCCATCCAGAAAGTTATTGCCAAAGTTGGACACGACACTGAGAAATACAAGGCTTCTGACGTTGCATACAAGGGACTTCCGGAATGTTGCTTGTATCGGAAATAATCAGAGGTAATTCTATTTTTATTGATACATTGCTGAGCTGAAAAATGGGTAGAAAGCTATTGTGTCCGATGCAAAAGACAATTAATAAGAGTTTCTGAAACTTGATAATTTATAATACGTAATATACAAAGTATGCATGCATTTTTTAAGTGAAAAAAAATCGGTTTAGTAACTAATTGTTTAGTAGCCGATTTTAAGACTTCACTGACTGATGTGTCAGTAATCTCTAATGCTTTATGATTTAAGCAAATAACGTCATTTATAGTATTTATATGACGTAATTCAGGATCGAAGGATCATATTAGATACAATAAATCAAAGAAAATGAAAACTAAAATGTTAAGTAGTATTGCCCTTTTTCTGTTTGGGACAATAGCAGTTTTTGCAGGAAGTAAAACAGATAAATTTAAAGTGTACGGCAATTGCGATATGTGTAAAGCTCGTATCGAAACGGCTGCCAAGTCTGTAGATGGTGTTACTGCTGCCGACTGGGATGTGAAAACCAAAATGATAGCACTAACTTATGATGATTCAAAAACCAATGTGCCTAAAGTTCAGCAGGCTATTGCAAAAGTTGGTCACGACACCGATAAGTATAAAGCTACCGATGAGGCTTATAATAAAATATCTGACTGCTGTAAATTTGATAGGGCTAAATCAGACCTGAAAAAGGACATGAAGATGGATAAGAAAAAAGACATGGAGATGGACAAAAAAATGGAAGAAACTCCAATGAAATAGGACTTCTGAGATAGCTAGTTGTTTGAGTTAAAATGATCCGATGATTTATATATCATCGGATCATTTTGTTTATTGCAGTCATGAAATGTTTGTTTATGTGGTATACGTAACTAGGGTCTGCTGAAAAATTCATCCCGATCCCGAGTACTCGGGAGGAACTTGTTTGTTTTTAGAATCAATTAATTGGGTATTTTTTGCAGATTCAAAAATAAAACAACCACACATACTCTGGTTATAGGTTATACCCTTGTAATATTTTAATTAGCAGTCACTTGAATCATTTTAGGGTATAACCACCCCGAGTACTTCCCGATCCCGAGTACTCGGGAGGGACAGGCAGGGGTCACTTCTGAGGTTATACCCTTTTTTAATATTAAATATTCACAATCAGCTTCTTACAGGGGTATAACCTATAACCAACATCTTTCGGAGAATTTTATTTCCCTTTCACTTCCAATGACAGTTTTAACAAGTCAATGGGAA
>Ga0123338_10000611_pt1 | contig 36150 bp, 27 predicted proteins | sample grotaG_FD_89793 | JGI IMG/M metagenome (GOLD analysis project Ga0123338, IMG submission 89793) | Glacier valley bacterial and archeal communities from Borup Fiord, Nunavut, Canada, to study Microbial Dark Matter (Phase II) -... | ecosystem: Environmental > Aquatic > Freshwater > Ice > Glacier ...
CAGCGGCGGGACCTCGCGCTTCAAGCGGATCTGGAACACGTCGTCGGCCGTGCGCGTACGCTGCGCCTCGGCGAACGCATCGCGGATCGGGCGATAGCCAGTGCAGCGACAGAGGTTCCCGTTGAGCTGATCATTGATCTGCCACGACTCGCGGAGGTCGTCGCGGTAGTAGCCCTCGAACATCGAGGCGATGAAGCCCGGCGTGCAGTAGCCGCACTGCGAGCCGTAGTGCTTGACCATCGCGGCCTGCACGGGGTGCAGCGCCTCGCGCGTGCCGACGCCCTCGACGGTCACGATCTCGCGCCCGGCGATCATCGGCAGGAGCGCGATGCAGCTATTGATCGCGCGATAGGTGGGCTGGCCGCTCGCGGTGTGGTCGACGATCGCGACCGTGCAAGCACCGCAATCACCCTCGGCACAGCCCTCCTTGCTACCGGTGTGCCCGTGGTGGCGCAGGTAGGTCAGCAGCGACTTGTTCGTCGACTCGCCGGCCACCCGCACGACCTTGCCGTTCAGGGTGAACTCGAATGAGCTGGGACGATCGAGCATCGGACTACTTCTCCGCTCCGAGCATAGCCCAGGAGGGTATGCTCGGTGGGTGAGCTCCCTCGTCGATCGCCTCGCGTCCTACGCCTCGTACCACCGCGACAAGCGCAACATCGCGACCCACTTCGTCGGGATTCCGATGATCCTCGTCGGGGCGCAAGCCGGGCTCGCGAGGATCGGTATCGGGCCGCTGAACCTCTCGGTCGGCGCGACCGCCCTTGCCTCGCGCTACTATCAGAAGATCGATCCGCAGTGGGGCAAGGCGATGACCACGGTCCTCGGTGCCAGCTGCGCGGCCGGTAACGCGATCGCGGCGATGCCGTTCCCGTTGTGGGCCGGGACCGCGGGCGGCCTGTTCGTCGGCGGCTGGGCGCTCCAGTTCGTGGGCCACCTGTTCGAGGGCAAGAAGCCCGCGTTCATGGACGACATCAAAGGATTGCTCGACGGCCCGTTGTTCCTGATGGCCGAAGCGGCGTTTGCCATCGGCCTCGCGCCGGAGCTCGCGGCCGAGATCGAGCGGCTCGCGGGACCGACCCGGTGGGGCAAGGCGGTCGAGGCCACGCCGGACCTCGCGGCCGCGTAGCTCGAAGCGTCGCGGCTAGCGTCCACACCACGTCGTGAGGGCCGTCGACGCCCGCTAGAGCGAGCTCTCCCGCCAGCATCATCCCGGTGGGACCCGCGCCCACGATCACCGCGGCATGTTCCATCCGCTCGTGATCGCCGATGGCTCGGAAACTTCCTAGCTTGTAAGCGCGGACCGAATTTGAGAATGTCCGCCTCCAACCACTCGCACGGTCGCGGCAACGAATGATGACGATCGCGCCCGTCCGCAAGCCCGAGCAACTCCCGGATGTGCGGCGCCTGTTCGAGGCGTACCTCGCCTCGCTGACGTTCGATCTCGATTTTCAGGGCTTCGCTGACGAGCAGGCGACGCTGCCCGGCAAGTACGCGCCACCCAGCGGCGAGCTGCTCCTCGCACATCGCGAGGGTCGCACGGTCGGATGTGTCGCGCTGCGCGACCTCGGGGCTGGGGTGTGCGAGATGAAGCGGTTGTTTCTCGATCCGGCGGCACGTGGCCACGGCGTCGGCAAGGCGCTCGTCGCCACGATCATAGAGGCTGCGCGCGAGCGTGGCTACGCGATCATGCGGCTCGACACGGCCGCCGCCTCGATGGGACCCGCGGTCGCGCTCTACAAGAGCTTCGGCTTTCGCGAGATCGCGGCGTACACGCCGAATCCTCTGCCCGATGCGCTGTTCCTCGAGCTCGCGCTCGGTTGATCGACGCATGAGAGCACCGTGTTGCCGGGTGCAACAATCGGCGCCCGATTCGCAGGTATCGCCATCGGGGTGACACGTCGAGCGACGCGTACGCGCGCTTGTTGCCTGCGTCGAGCTCTTGGCCGTCGAGATTGACGACGAAGTCGTCAGTGCCACCCGGCTCCCTGGATGAAGAGCACGTGAACCGTCATGGAGAGGCGCTTACGACGGTCCGCAGGATGCGGGGATCCGAATGTGCTCGCAGCTCCGCACGTTGCACCCGTTATCGTACTCGGAGCTCGTCACCGATGGCGTGCACGGCGTTGGCGAGGTGGGTCGATCGCGATCATCCTTGGCGATGCAGAATGCCACCTGGGTGAGCTCGCACGTGGCGGTGCATCCGAGCACGACCGTCTCTGGCGCGACGCCGAAAGCACGCTGGAGCTCTCCGCGCGGCATGTCGTGACCGGCTGCCGCTCGCACGGCCTCGGGAGTCGCATCGTGCGGGATCGAATGGATCGCCGCGAGCTCGGCAGCGAAGAATTCGCCCGGCGTCATGCTCGTGCAGCTGCCGTGCTTGGACCACTCGTGCGTCGCGAGCGTGCCATTGACGTACGCGGGTGCGAGCGCCGCGAGCCCGGGCGGAACCACCACGCTCGGCGCGCAGCTCGCATCTTCGCTCGCCTCGCAATGCGCGAAGCCACCACAAAACTGTGGCCACGCTTGCGGCATTCCCGCCGCCTGCGCCTCGGTGTAGTTCGGCCACAGGCCGTGCAGCGTGAAGGCCGGTGAGCGCGTGCACTGATCTTTCGTAGCGGGCGACCACGTCATCGCGAGCAGGTAGTAGCCGAACGTGCTCGCTCGGGGGGTCGGTGGCGAGCTGGGTGCGCCGTGACAGGCAGCAATGGCGAGCGGCAAGAAGATCCATGCGTTCACGCCTGCAGCTTACTCGTCGCGCGAGCGAGCAACACGGTGCGCTCGTGATCGTTGCGCGTGAGCTTGGCGGCACGCGTGAATTCGGCATGCGCTTCGCGCGTCACGGCCGAGCTTCGCGAGCAGATCGCGACGTACGGCCGGCAACAGGTACGAAGCCGCGAGCGATGGCTCGGGGACGAGGGCATCAGCGCGGATCACCGACGACACGCAACATCGCGTTCACGCGCGTCACGCCACTTGCCGCCGTGAGCTCGACGTCGCGCCGCGGACGAGGGCAAGACTCTTCTCGACGCCCTCGGCCTCGCAGCTACGATGGGCCGCTGGTGACCGAGTCCGCGGCCTTCACCGAAGCTTCGCGAGCGGCGCTCGCTTCCGCGCGAGCCAGATGTAGTAGCTCGGGCCGCCGGGGAACGTCGGAGTTGTACGCACGAGTTCGACCGTGCCGACGGACGCGAGTGCCTTGGTGAACGCCCGCGACGGGAACGAGGACCACACTGCGAGCACACCACCCGGTCGCAGTGCCCGGCGGATTCGCACGAGCCCTGCACGACGATACAGTCGCTCGTTATCCGGATGCGTGAGCGCGCGCGGCCCGTTATCGACATCGAGAGAGATCGCATCGTAGGCGCTCTTTTTTCGCGCGATCACGGCGGCGACATCGCTGACGACCACGCGCACCCGCGGATCGTCGAGCACGCGCCCCGCGTAGCGACCTTGTGCGCCTCGGTTCCAGCGCACGACCTCGGGGACTAGCTCGGCCACGGTGATACGTGCGGTGGGAGGCACGAGATCGAGTGTGGCGCGCAGCGTGAATCCGAGGCCAAGGCCGCCGATCAGGATCCGCGGCTTGGCGACGGCGGTCACGGACTCCGCGACGATCCGACCGAACGCGTCCTCGGAGTCGTGAACATCGCTCGACATCAGCGGCCGGTTGCCGACACGGATCACCACATGCTTGCCAGCGCGCACGAGCAGCATCTCGCCACCGGGTAGCGCTGCGCGATCGAGGATGTCGTGCGACATGGCCTCGCAGTGTATGCGTTTCTGAGCGCTTCGAGGCTCCGCGACTTCGAGGCTCTGGACCATGCAAGCTCTCCAGATCTTCCACACGGCAGTCGATCTCGTGTTCAGGCTCGCGCATTTGCACAGCATCACAGTTCGCAACAATCGAGCGCTTCACCGAGCGCTCGTGCTCGATCGGGCGATGTGACACTGGGTGTTCCGCCGCGTTCCTTCACGAGCAGCCGCAGCGGCTGTCGCGCGAGTGGCACGGCGGATGACGCCGGTTAGTTTGAGCTCAAACGATTCGGTGACCGATGTTCGTCGGCTGGCTATTCAACGGCATCTGATCTCAACTACCTATTGAGACTTCGGCGACGGAGCCTCGACGATGTTCGAGAGCGATCATGCTCTCGAGGGAGTTCAACGGTCGGCGGAACTGCAATCCGCCGCTTGGAGTACTGCCATGAACAGCAATTTGATCGCTTGCGCTTTGATCTCGGTTTCCGCGTGTGCATCGCAACTCGGGACCACGGACGACCCGCTGACCGCCAATGTCGGTATCGATCTCGGAACGGCCGGCGACTTCGCGATCCTCACCAAGGCCGGCATCACCTCGGTCCCGCCGGCGGCGATCACCGGCGATATCGGCACGAGCCCGATCGCGGCCACGGCGATCACGGGACTGGCGCTGACTGCCGACGCGACGAACGGATTTTCCACGTCACGGCAGGTGACCGGCAGGGTCTACGCGGCCAACTTCACCTCCCCCACCCCTTCCAACCTGACGACCGCGATCGGCGACATGCAGCGCGCCTTCACGGATGCGGCAGGCCGTGCACCGGATGTCACCGAGCTCGGCGCCGGAAACATCGGCGGCATGACGCTCATCCCTGGCGTCTACAAGTGGAGCTCTAGCGTCCTGGTGCCGACGAGCGTCACGCTCAGCGGCTGCTCGACTGACGTCTGGATCTTCGAGATCGCTCAGAACCTGACACTGAGCAGCGGCACGGCGATCACGCTCCAAGGCGGCGCGCGCGCGGAGAACATCTTCTGGCAGGTCAGCGGCGGTGTCGTGCTCGGATCGACGTCACATCTCGAAGGCATCGTGCTCGCCAAGACCGCGATCACGCTCGCGGCGGCGGCCTCGGTTCATGGCCGACTCCTCGCGCAGACCGCGGCCACGCTGATCAACAATACCGTCGTCGCACCGTAGTCGCGATCACGTTGGCATCGTCATCCCCGGACTCGACATCGACGAACATCGCGTTCGCGGCGTCCGGGATCTGCGCGGCCCGGACTGGCCGATCCGAGTAGCCGTTGCGATCGAGCCGTTGCGCCGAGGCGAACAGGAATTCGACCGACTCAACGCCGCGGTCGCCGCGGCGTGCAAGGTCGAGTGCTGTCGCGAACATGTTGTCGTAGGCGCCCCCGAGCTGGACGGCGATCGAGGATAGAGTCTCGGCTCCCATGACTCGCGTTCCGTCCATCGTCCTGCCGAAGCGCGCTCTGACCGGCAAGCAACACGAAGCCGCGATCCGCGTGTCGGCGATTCTGCTCGAGGTGGCGACCGCCGAGCCTGCGGCGGTGTACGCGCGCCTCGCGACGCGGGCCGAAGGACTGACGTCCGCCGAGGCGGCGGCGCAGCTCGCTGCGCACGGACCGAACGTCCTGGCGAGAGATCAGCGGCCAAGCCTCGCGAAGCTGCTCTGGCGCGCCGTCCTCAATCCGCTGGTGATCCTGCTCGCGGTGCTCGCGACGGTGTCGTTCGCCACCGCGGATCCTCGCGCGGGCTCGATGATGCTCCTCATGATCGCCCTGAGCGTCGGGTTGAAGCTATTCCAGGAGGCGCGAGCTGGGAGCGCAGCCGCCCGGCTCAAGGCGATGATCTCGGTGCGCGCGACCGTGTTCCGTGACGGCCAGCCACAGGAGATCGCGGTCACTCAGCTCGTCCCCGGCGACGTCATCCAGCTTGCCGCCGGCGACATGATTCCGGGCGACGTGCGGATCGTCCAGGCCAAGGACCTGTTCGTGATCCAGGGCTCGCTCACGGGCGAGAGCTTCCCCGTCGAGAAGTACGCCGCCGAGGTCGGCGCGCCGGCCGCCGCGCCCCTCGAGCGGACGACGATCGCCTTCCTCGGCACCAGCGTCGAGAGTGGCTCGGCGGTGGCCGTGGTCGCCGCGACCGGCAAGGAGACGTACCTCGGTGGGATGGCGCAGGCGATCGTGGAGCAACCGAGCACCACGGCCTTCGATCGCGATATCTCGCGTTTCACCTGGCTGCTGCTCCGCTTCATGTTTGTGATGGTCCCGGTGGTCTTCTTGATCAACGTCGTGACCAAGGGCAGCTGGAGCCAAGCGTTCTTCTTCGCGGTCGCCGTCGCGGTCGGCCTGACGCCCGAGATGCTGCCGATGATCGTGACGGTATGCCTGTCCAAGGGCGCCGTTGCGATGGGCAAGAAGAAGGTCATCGTCAAGCGGCTCAACGCGATCCAGAACCTCGGCGCGATGGATGTGCTGTGCACCGACAAGACCGGCACGCTGACGATGGACCAGGTGGTCCTCGAGCGGCACTGCGACGTAGCGCTGCGCGAGAACGAGGCCGTGCTCGCGCTCGCCTACACGAATAGCCATTTTCAGACCGGCCTCAAGAACGTGCTCGATCGCGCGGTGCTCGCGCACGAAGCGGCGCACGCGCAGATTACCGAGCTCGCGAAGGTCGACGAGATCCCGTTCGACTTCGAGCGCCGCATCATGTCGGTCGTCGTTCGCACGCCGGAAGGCAAGGACCGGATCATCTCGAAGGGCGCGCCGGAAGCGGTCTTCCCGCGCTGCTCCAGCTTCGAGCTCGACGGCAAGCGGCTACCGATGGACCACGAGCACATCGAGTCGCTCAAGGCGGAGTACGAGCGGCTCAGCGCCGACGGCTTTCGTGTCCTGGCGATCGCGACCAAGGAGGTCGCGCCGCGCGAGGTCGCGGCCCACGCTACGCCGTACGGTAAGGCCGACGAGACAGAGCTGATCCTCCAGGGCTACGTCGCGTTCCTCGACCCGCCCAAGGAGACGTGCAAGGCCGCGATCGCGGAGCTCCAGGCCCACGGCGTCTCGGTCAAGGTGATCACCGGCGACAACGAGCTCGTCGCCCGCAAGGTATGCAAGGACGTCGGGCTCGCGACGGATGTGGTCTTGCTCGGCGATCAGGTCGAGAAGATGAGTGACGAGGCGCTCGCCGACGCCGCCGAGCACACGACGCTGTTCGCGCGCGTCTCGCCCGCGCACAAGCAGCGAATCATCAAGGCCCTGCAGTCACGCAACCACACGGTCGGGTTCATGGGCGACGGCATCAACGACGCGCCCGCGCTGCACGCCGCCGATGTGGGCATCAGCGTCGACACTGCGGTGGACATCGCGAAGGAGTCCGCCGACATGATCCTCCTCGAGAAGTCGCTGCTCGTTCTCGATGAGGGGGTCCTCGAGGGACGCAGGGTCTTCGCGAACATCAGCAAGTACGTGCGCATGGGCGCGTCGAGCAACTTCGGCAACATGTTCAGCGTGCTCGGCGCGAGCATCTTCGTGCCGTTTCTACCGATGCTGCCGATCCAGATCCTCACGAACAACCTGCTGTACGATCTAGGCCAGACCACGATCCCAACCGACACCGTCGATGCCGATCAGATCGAGCGCCCGCACCCGTGGAACATCAAGGCGCTCACCCGGTTCATCGTCTTCATCGGCCCGTGCTCGTCGCTGTTCGACTACACGACGTATCTCGTGATGCTGTACGTCTTCCGCTGCTGGGACACGTCGACGGCCCAGGTCGCGGCCCACAGCGCGAGCCTGTTCCAGACCGGCTGGTTCGTCGAGAGCTTGCTCACCCAGACGTTGATCATCCACGTCATCCGCACCAACAAGATCCCGTTCCTGCAGAGCCGCGCCTCGCTCCCGGTGGTCGGGATGGGCCTCCTGATCATGGCCGCCGGCGTCGCCCTGCCGTTCACACCCGTCGGGACGTACCTCGGCTTTTCACCCCTTCCCGGCCTGTACTGGCCGCTCCTGCTGGTCACGCTCGCCTGCTACCTGGTGCTGACGCAGGGTGTGAAGATGTGGCTCCTGCGCCGAAGGTGGATCTGAAACCATGGAGACGAATCGCCGCCACCCACGTCGTCGCCGCACGGTGTGCGTGCACGCGTAGGTCGTGCCTGACGATCTGGGGTGACGCGGCTCGGGTGTCGAGGACCATCACCAAGGCGATGGCTTGAAACGTGCAAGGAGCCCGTCCGACTCATGGAACCAACACCTGCAAACGCCCTCCGGGTCATCGTCATCGCCGGTTCGAACCGGCGCCAATACAACTGTCCGGGAGTCGATTCCAAAGCGCGCACGCTGATGTTTCGGATGGCCGATCGAATGCCCAAGGACTGGGAGGTCGACATCGAGGATCTCGGGAACGTGTACGGCAGGGCGAGGATCCAGAGCTGTAACGGCTGCGTCTCGACGTCGATGGCGCTGTGTGTCTGGCCGTGCAACTGCTACGAGCGCGGGAACCGCGACGAGCCGGATCTGATGTGGGACCTCGACCTGTATGCGCGGCTCGATCGAGCAGATGCGTGGGCGATCATCGGACCGGTGAACTGGTACGGGCCGACGAGCAATCTCAAGTTGATGTTCGATCGACTGGTCTGCGCGAACGGCGGTAACCCTCATGAGGACCTGATCGCGCACAAGAATCCCGAGCTCGCTATGGCGCTCGACAAGACGCCGGAGTGGAAAGAGCTCAGCAAGAATCATCTCGAGGGGCGCACGGCCGGGTTCTTCAGCTATGGCGATGGCGGTGGCGACGAGATCGAAGCCGACGGACGGCCGCGCCTTCTGCGCCACAAGTCGTACTTCGATCCCGCGGCTGAGATGAAAGACGATCGCCGCGCGTACGAACCACTCGTTTGGCAGTGCCGGTACGGAGGCATCGAGGTTCCAGATCCGCTGTGGACACACGCGTACGTCGGTAAGGGCCAGCCGTACAGCGAATCCCAGGCCGAGGACATGGTGAAGGACGAGCAATTTCTGGCCGCGTTCGATCGCTGGACCACCTCGGTCGTCGAGCATGTTCGCGCGAAGGGCAAGGTCACGCCCGGTGAACACCGCGCGGTGGGCTACGAGCCGCCGAGCCATCACCTCGCCGATCTGAAGCTGAAGTGGCGCGAGATCCAGATGAGTCGCGGGCACGCCCCGGACGGATCGTCTCCGCGGGCGCAAGGCGAGCAAGGCCTCAACCGCGATGCAACGTTCTACCCCAAGCACAGCGCGAACGAGACACTCGAGAGGAAATAGGATGGACAAGCACGAGCACTACTATCATCGCGCCGATCTCGGGCGGTTCGGAGAGATCGGAAACACCGCAGGTCCTCTCGCCGAGAAATTCTTTGCGTGGTACGGCGCGGTGTTCGCGGACGGCGCGCTGTCGGCGCGCGAGAAATCGATCATCGCGCTCGCCGTGGCGCATGCGGTGCAGTGTCCGTACTGCATCGATGCCTACAGCAAGGATGCTCTCGAGAAAGGATCCGACCTCGATCAGATGACCGAGGCCGTCCATGTCGCGGCAGCGATCCGCGGCGGCGCGTCATTGGTGCACGGCATCCAGATGCGCAACACCGTCAACAAGATCGGGATGTGAATGGGGCGGCATTTACCCACCTTGCACGAGCGGCGCGAGCCGCTGGCGGCGGCGGCCGTGCAGCTCCAGCGCTTGCACGCGCTCGCGTTGCCGCGCGAGCTCGACGCGTGCCTCGCCGAGGCCGGCCACCAGCCGTTGCTTGCAACGAAGGTCGAGGTCCTTCAGCTCAACGTAGGCAAGCGCTGTAATCAGACCTGCCGGCACTGTCATGTCGACGCGGGCCCGGATCGTACGGAGGTGATGCCGCACGACGTGCTCGTGCGCTGCCTCGAGCTGCTCGATCACAGCGTGATTCCAACCGTCGACATCACGGGCGGAGCGCCCGAGCTGCATCCCGAGTTTCGCTGGCTCGTCGAGGAAGTGCACCGGCGCGGCCGGCATGTGATCGACCGGTGCAACCTGACGATCCTCGAGACCGGTCCGTATCACGACCTGCCGGGGTTCTTCGCCGAACATGAAGTCGAGGTCGTCTGCTCGCTGCCGCACTACCGCGCGACCAACACCGATGCCCAGCGCGGCGACGGCGTGTTCGCGACGTCGCTACGAGCGCTCCGACGGCTCAACGAGGTCGGCTACGGGATCGGTGATCCGAAACGGCGGCTGGTAGTGGTTTCGAACCCGGTCGGCGCATTCTTGCCACCGAACCAACGCTCGCTCGAAGCGGAGTGGAAACGCGAGCTGCGCCGCCTCCACGGCATCGAGTTCGACGCGCTGTACTGCATCACGAACATGCCGATCAGCCGGTACCTCGAATGGCTCGAGTCGACCGGCAACTTGAGCGCATACATGGATCGCCTCGTGGCCGCATTCAATCCGAGCGCGGTCGGCGGGGTGATGTGCCGAACCACGCTCTCGGTCGGTTGGGACGGCACCTTGTACGATTGCGACTTCAACCAGATGCTCGAGATGCCGATCATCGGGCCACGCCATACGATCCACGAGGTCGATCTCGACGCACTCGCCCATCGCACGATCGCCGTTGACCGGCACTGCTTCGGTTGCACCGCAGGCGCCGGGTCGAGCTGCGGCGGATCGACGACGTAGGCCCACGAGATGGCTGAGCCCGCAATCGGAATCCTCGGAGGAAGCGGCTTCTACGAGCTTCCAGGTCTCAGCGCCCGCGATGAAGTCACGCTCGACACGCCGTTCGGTGCACCGTCGGATACGTTGACGATCGCGCGGCTGGCAGACCGACGCGTCGTGTTTCTCGCCAGGCACGGACGGAGCCATCGGCTGTTGCCTGGCGAGGTAAACGCTCGCGCGAACCTTTACGCGTTCAAGCAACTCGGCGTGACGCGAGTGATCTCGGTGTCGGCGGTCGGCTCGCTTCGCGAAGCGATCGCACCCGGCGACGTGGTGGTGCCGCGCCAGTTCATCGATCGCACGATGGGACGGCCGTCGACGTTCTTCGGCGACGGCGTGGTCGCGCACGTGAGTCTGGCAGACCCGGTATGCGACACGCTCGCCGAGACCCTGGCAACCGCGGCAGCAAGCGAAACCGCTCGAGTCCATTCGCGTGGGACGTACGTCTGCATCGAGGGCCCGCAGTTCGGAACTCGGGCGGAGTCGGAGCTCATGCGTAGCTGGGGCGCAGACGTCGTCGGGATGACCAACATGCCCGAGGCCCGGCTCGCGCGCGAAGCCGAGCTTTGCTACGCCACCCTGACGCTGCCGACCGACTACGACTGCTGGCGAGCGCGTGACGAAGTCAAGGTCGCCGACGTGTTGTCCGTCCTGCGCGCGAATGTCGACAAGGCGCGGCGGATCCTCGCAATCGCGATCGCGGAGGTTCCGCCGCGCGCATCGTGTGGGTGCCAGACCAGCCTCGATACTGCGCTCGTAACGCCACCGGAGCTGATCGAGCCGGCCGCGCGAGCTCGACTCGCGGCGATCCTCGCGCGCCGCCTCGGAGCCGCGTGACAGCCGCGGGACACCTCACGCGCCATGACGTCGACGTCGAAAGCGACGACTACGACCGCCGGCTGATCGCGGAGGTCCATCCCGCGTCGTGGACCAATCCGACGCCGAATGGTCGCTATAACCTCGTCGTGATCGGCGGCGGCACCGCGGGGCTCGTGTCTGCGGTGGGGGCTGCATCGCTCGGCGCACGCGTGGCGCTCGTCGAGCGGCACTGGCTCGGCGGCGATTGCCTCAACTACGGCTGCGTTCCATCGAAGGCGCTGATCCGCGCCGCTCGCGCCGCACACGATGTTCGCACCGCGAACGAGCTCGGGATCCAAACCGGTGAGCCGCGGGTCGACTTCGCCGCCGTGATGCTCCGCATGCGCAGGCTGCGTGCGGCGCTCGCGCCCCACGACTCGGCGCATCGGCTCGCCGGCCTCGGCATCGATGTCTATCTCGGTGACGCTCGGTTCGTCGCGCGCGACGCCATCGTAGTCGACGGCGTCCGCCTCGTGTTCGCACGCGCGGTGATCGCGACGGGCGGGCGCGCGGCCATGCCCACCGTGCCCGGTCTTGCCGAGCTCGCGCCGCTCACGAATGAAACGGTGTTCTCCCTGACCGAGCTCCCGCGGCGATTCCTGGTGATCGGCGGCGGTCCGATCGGATGCGAGCTCGCGCAGGCGTTCCTCCGGTTCGGGAGCGAGGTAACGATCATCGAACGTGGAGACCGCCTGCTACCGCGCGAGGATCGCGATGCATCGACGATCATCGAGGCCCAGCTCGTCCGCGAGGGCATCACGCTCGTACTCGGCGCCAAGATCGTCGGCGCAGCCCGCACGGATCAGGCGCACACGGTGACATTCGAGCGCCATGGATCGACCGAGCACTCCACGGGGGACGCCATCCTCGTAGCAGCCGGGCGCACGCCCAACATCGACGGGCTCGGACTCGAGCTTGCGTGCGTCACGGCCAGCAAGCGCGGAATCGATGTTGACGATCATCTACGCACGACGAACCGGCGGATCTATGCTGTCGGAGACGTCGCATCACGGTTTCAGTTCACCCACGCAGCAGATGCGATGGCACGCATCGTAATCCAAAACGCGCTGTTCTTCGGCCGCAAGCGAGCGTCCGCGTTGGTGATGCCATGGTGTACGTACACCGATCCCGAAGTCGCGCACGTAGGTCTTTACGAGCAGCAAGCCAAGGCCAAGGGCGGCGACGTCACGACGTTGACGGCCCAGCTCGCGGACAATGATCGCGCCGTGCTCGACGGTGAGACGATCGGCTTCGGGCGCGTCCACGTCGATCGCAAGGGCCGCTTGCTCGGTGCGACGTTGGTCGCGCGACACGCGGGTGAATCGATCGGCGAGGCCTCGGTCGCGCTGACCGCGAAGCTCACGATCGGCGCGTTGTCATCGGCGATCCATCCGTATCCAACCCAAGCAGAGGTCTGGAAGCGGCTCGGCGACGCCTACCAGGCCAGGCGCTTGACGCCGCGCGTGCGCTCGGTCTTTCAGTGGCTGATGAGGCGGCGGCGATGACGATGACATCGCCGCCATCGCGGATCTGCATCTTCGCCAAGCCTCCGGTGGCGGGTGGGGTCAAGACTCGACTCGCCGCAGATCTTGGCGTGGAGCGTGCGACGGCGCTCGCGCGCAGCTTCCTGGTCGATACCTGCGCGGCGATGCGCACGCTTGGCTGGGCTCGAGCGATCCTCGCGACCACAGGATCGCTCGATCTCGATCTCCAAACCGAGCTCGCGCTGCCAATCTGGTCGCAAGGCGACGGCGACCTCGGTGCCCGGCTCGAGCGCGTTCTCGCGCGGGCGCTGACAGACGCGCCGATCGCGATCGCGATCGGTGCTGATTCGCCGGGATTGCCCACGCGGCTACTCGACGAGGCACGTGCGGCGCTGGCGACCGCCGACGCTGCGATCGGCCCGGCCGACGACGGTGGTTTTTACCTGCTCGCGCTCCGGCGCTGTCCCGCCGGCCTCCTGTCCGATCTGCCGTGGAGCGCTCCCGACACGTTCGCCCGAACCGTCGAACGGATGCACTCGCATGGGCTATCGGTGATCGAGCTGCCGCGGTGGTTCGATGTCGATCGCGCCGACGATCTGGTACGACTGGACGCGCTGCTCACGAACGGGTCCATCGTCGCGCCGTGCACGCGCCAGCTGCTCGGCGTGCCGCGGCTCTCGGTGATCATGCCGGTCCTCGACGAAGAACAGCGCCTTGCCGCGGCCATCGACGAGGTGATCGCGCTGCTGGGCCGCAAGGAGGTGATCGTGGTCGATGGTGGAAGCCACGATCGAACGCTCGCGATCGCCCGTGGCAAGCCGGTCCGCGTCGTGGAAGGTCCGCGCGGTCGGGCTTGCCAGATGAACGCCGGCGCGGCGGTCGCCGCCGGCGACGTATTGCTATTTCTGCACGCGGACACGAGCTTGCCCCGCGATGCGCTCGAACACATCGAGCGTACATTGACCGATCCGCGCGTCGTCGCCGGTGCATTTCGGACCTGGACTGTCGCTGATGCCGGCGATGCTCGATGGTTCGCGCCACTCCTGCACGCCGCCGACCTTCGATCTCGCTACACCTCATTACCGTACGGCGATCAGGCGTTGTTCGTGCGCGCGGAGGCGTTCCGTCGCGTCGGCGGATTTCCGGATCAACCGCTCATGGAGGACCTCGAGATATCGCGCCGCCTGCGCCGGATCGGACGGATCCACACCGTACCCGCGCGCGTCCGGGTTTCCGGCCGGCGATTCCTCGCGCGCCCCGTGTTCTATACGCTGGCGGTGAATTTGTTCCCGCCACTGTATCGACTCGGCGTGTCACCCGAGCGGCTCGCGAAGCTCTACCGGAGCGTCAGGTAGACGATGAGCATTCTTCGCCTCACGCTCGCCGCGTTCGTTTTTGTCGTGCTGCATGTCGCCGAGCGAAGGTGGACGCTGCGCCGATTCGTGAATCGAGGCCTACGTCGCGTCGGCGTCAATCTCGCGATCGGCGCGATCTCGTTCGCGGCGGTGGCGGCGATCTACGGAACGATCGTGCTCGGCGCGGTCGCGTGGGCAGCTCGCCATGACGTCGGCTTGATTCGATGGCTCGGGGCGCCGCCGGCGATCGCCACGGTGCTCGGGGTCGTGCTGCTCGACTACACGCTGTGGTGCTGGCACTGGCTCAATCACCGGGTCGGCGTGTTATGGCGATTTCACGCCGCGCATCACGCAGACCTCGACCTCGACACGTCGACCGCGCTGCGGTTTCATCCAGGAGAGCTCGTGCTCTCGGTGCCGTTTCGCGCGACTCAGGTCGTCGTGCTGGGTGTGGCCGCCGGACCGCTCGTGTTGTGGGAGACGCTCGTTCTGCTGTTCATCATGTTCCATCACTCGAATCTGCGGCTGCCGCGACGCATCGAGGACGCGTTGGGCTTGTTCGTGATCACACCCCGCATCCACGGAATTCATCACTCACGGCGACCGACCGAGCTGCATAGCAATTTCGGCACGCTCGCGTCACTCTGGGATCGGTTGCACGGCATGCGCGTCTCGAACGTCGATCAAAGCTCGATCGAGATCGGACTGCCCGCACAGTCGGGCCAAACACTTGGCCTGGGCGCGTCGCTCGCCGTGCCGTTACATCGCGAGGCGCCCACCCGATGAAGAAGCTGGCGATCGGCATCACGATCGCGATCGTGATCATCGGTGGAGGCGTCTTGCTGCTGCGTTCTCCGCCGGTCTCACACGCGATCGCGACCGCGGCGGAATGGGCACGCGGCGCGGGCATGGTCGGCGTGGTCGGATTCATGATCGTCTATATCCTCGCGACGCTCCTGTTCCTCCCAGGGTCAGTCCTGACGATCGCGGCCGGTTTCACGTATCGGCTCGGCTGGGGTATCGCGCTCGTGGTCCCGACTTCGCTCGTCGCAGCGACGCTCGCCTTCAGCGTCGGCAGGACCCTGGCCCGCGGTAAGATCGAGCGCCGGTTCGGCACGGGTCCAAAGTTCAAGGCGATCGATCGCGCGATCGGGCAACGCGGGGCGGTCGTCGTTGCGTTGCTTCGCTTGTCGCCGGTGTTCCCGTTCGTCGTCCTCAATTACGTGTTGTCGATCACCGCGGTCAAGCCGTGGACATACGTCGCCGCGTCCGCGATCGGAATGTTGCCCGGGACCGTCCTCTACGTCTATCTGGGTTCACTTGCGGGTACGGCGGCAGAAGCCGCGAGCGGCGGTGCGGGAGGTGGCGGCTTGCGGCTCGGCCTCCTCGCGGCGGGTCTGGTGGCGACCGCCGTCGTCGTCGTGATCGTCGCGAAGCTTGCGCGCCGCGAGCTCGGGCGCTCAGGTGCAACCTCCAACGAGCACGCATGACGCTCTCGACGGTCCTCGGCAGGCGAGAACCATTGCCGGTCGCCGAGCAGCGTCGAGCAATCTACGCCGCCTCACATCCAGGAACCGTCGAGATCCAGCTGGCGACGACAGTGCAGATCAGCGACGGCGGGCGCCCGGTCAAGGCGCCCGCCGTCGGGCTGAGCATTCCCTGGTGACCGAGGGAATGTGATGCCATCGCAGCGCTAGCCCTTCGGGAGGATCACGGTGTCGATCACGTGAATCACGCCGTTCGTGCAGACGATATCGGCGGTAACGACTTTCGCACCGTTGACCGTGACGCCCGAGGTGCCATCGACGTGCAGCGCCTCACCTTGAACCGACGCGGGCGATAGCTTCTTGCCCGTGACGTCGGCGGCCATCACCTTGCCCGGAAGCACGTGGAGCGTGAGGATCGCTGCCAGCTTTGCCTTGTTCTCCGGCTTGACCAGCGACTCGACGGTGCCGGCAGGGAGTTTCGCGAACGCCGCATCGTTGGGCGCGAACACGGTGAAGGGACCGGTGCTCTTGAGGGTGTCGCCGAGACCGGCGGCGGTGACGGCGGCCACCAGCGTCTTGAAGGTTCCAGCAGCAACAGCGGTATCGACAATATCGTGAAGGGTTGACATGTGACCTTTGAGAGTCCGCGCTGCATTCGGATACAAACATTTGTCACGGGTGTCTGCGGCGAAATGTCGCCATCGCAGCCTGTCGCGCGACGCGGTGAGCGCCATCGCACGTGTGCGTTCAGTGCGTCTTGGCTTGCTGCAAGAATGTGACGAACTCTTCGACGGTCGGCTCGCTTCCCATCTTGAACGGTCGAGGCGTTCCGTCGGGCGCGACCCCGATCACCGCCGGCACGCTCGTCACGTTGCAGCGCTTCGCCGCATCGGCACCGCTCGACGTTTCGATGTCGTACTGGACAAATTCGATGTCACGCAATGCGGACTGCACACGTGCGTCGACGAGCACGTGATCGGCAAAGTCGTGACACGGTTTGCACCACGTGGCGCCGAACTCTACGACGAGGGGTCGTCGCGCCGTGTTCGCCGCCGCCAATCGATCCGCGAGCGTGGTTCCGGTGGACCTCCTGGTCCCACTCGAGCCGCACGCGATGCACAGGGCGAGGGCGACGCAGGAGAGTCCATGCACACCACTACCGTAGCGTGATAGCGTTGCGCATGATCGTAACGCGCACGGTGATCGTTGCCGCCAGTCTGGCGACGCTGGTGTTTGCCGCGCGCGCCGATACCGCGCGTGCGTGAGGGTTGTCACCGCCCGTCGGTCCGACCGGGTTACCTCAAGAGTGCGATGGCACCGCAACACCGACGTGGTCTGCGACTCTCGCGGTCGACACGATGTCCACGACGATCGTGTTCGGCGGTGTGCGCGTTCCGCTCCGCGAGACCGCGGCGACCGTAACGATCGGCCATTTCGCGACCTCGCGCCTCGGTTGGTCGATCACCGTGGGCGGCATCGTCGCCGGGTCGATCGAAGGCAAGGACGTGCGCGGCGGCGGCACGATCGGCGGAAGCGTCTCGTACCTCGCACTCCTCGAGAGCGCGCGACGCCCGTTCGTCGGCGTGTCGGCGACGCTCGGCACGGCGTTGATTCGCGGCACCGCCGATGACGGCGGTACTCGCTCGTGGTCGGCGTGGGATGCACGTGGCGGAGTGATCGCCGGCAAGACGCTCGGTCGGTTCGTGCCCTATCTCGCGGTGCGCGCCTTCGGTGGACCCGTGTTCTGGTATCGCGCTGGCGGTGCCGTAACAGGTAGCGATCGCTATCACGTCACGGCCGGCGTAGGCCTGATCCTGCGACTGCCCGACCGCATCGATTTGACGTTCGAGGGAATGCCGCTCGGTGAGCAGAGTGCGACCGCCGGACTCTCGCTCCGTTACTAACCGATCTACAGGTCCAGCTCGGCGCTTGCGTGGATGCTCGCGATCGCCGGCGTGATCATCGCCGCGGGTCAATGTGAAATGAGGGGTCGCCGATCTTCACGTCGAAGAAATTGCTCGAGCAGATGTGCCCGGCGACCATTGGCCAGTTGCCAAGGCATAGCGCCTGGAAAATGTTCGCGAGTTTGAAGCCGGGCCAAGCTCGCGGTCGGGAGCCTCGCGTTCACTCTTGCGCCAGCGCGTAGACCACCACGTCACCGTCCTCGTACGCGATCTCCGCAGTGAGCCGCGACGTATTCTTGGCTTTATCGAGGACGACGTAGGTGGCGTGAAACCGGGCAGCGATCGCGGTCAGGCGATCGGACGACAGCCGGTTCCAGCGCCGCCATCCGTCGCCGAGCGAGTCGAGCTCGGTCGCATCGACCGACCCGCAGAGTCTCTGGTACCAGTCGACGAGCTCGTCGAGATACATCGGCGGCGACTTGTCATCGACGACCACTGCTCGCTGCGCGAGCAGGCGAAAGTCACCGTAGTAAGGCGGGATCAGGAACACCGCATCGCGTGGGCTTTTTGTTCTCGCCCAAACTGTCACCCCACCCGCCGACGTCCTGAACACGGTAGGTGCGACGACGTGCGTTCGTTCCAGCCACAGCGGGAACGCGAACAGCACGGCGCACGTCACCGCCCCGACCCATGCGTGCCGCACTGCGATCACGATCGACGCGACCACCATCACGCACGTGATGACCTCCGGGTACGGCTCGCGCGGCCGGGTGTATGCGTTGTAGACGATGAACGCCGCGCCGGCGACGAGCCCGACCAGTTGCCATCCGCGCGGCAGCGGGCGCTCGCGGCGGGCGATCGCCGCAATCCCGACGAACATCGCGACCTGCGCCGCGAGAATGCCGAACGGCGCGATCCGCCACGCGAACAGGCGGGTCAGCGACAGCAGCGGGCCGATCTGGACGAGCACCACCGCCACGATCACCGCGCTCGTGGTGACCATCGCGAACCCGCTCAGCCGCGACGGCGCATCGGGCCGGTCCGGCGGACGGAGCGCGACGGCAATAAGGTGCCAGCCAACGAGCGCGAACAACTCGAGGCGGAGCCGCGACGGTTTGAAGTGACCGGGAAACTCGAATTGTACGAGCACGTCCATCGCGAGCTTGCCGTGGGTGGTCTCTCCGCTCGCGACGATCATCGGGAGGAATACGACGAGGACTGCGAGCGACGGGCCGAGCAGACGCGCCATCCGGCGCAGGTCGAACCGGCGATGCGCCGCGAGCTCGCACAGGCCGAACGCGCCGAGGCCGAGCACCGCGTAGTTGAGATGGAAAACGCCACCGATCGCGAGCGCGATACCGGCGATCAGCAGCCGGTCGCGGACCCACGCGTTGATCGCGATCAGCCAGCCAAGCGTCGCGAGCGTCGACGGCTGGAGATAGCCCGCGTACAGGTAGGTACCGCCGAGTGCGCGACCGCCACCGAGCGCGAGCAGGCCGACGATGCCGACGAAAATGACGAGGCGGCCGCGCGACGTCGCGGCGGCGACGAGGCCGTAGATCGCGCCAAACGTCGCGACGGTCGCGATCACGTGCGCGATGCCGAAGGCGACCGCACCTTCGGGATCGAGCTCGAACAGCGGTGCCGTCAGATACGCGAACGCGACATGATAATGATGGTTCTGCGTCACGAACCAGTCGTTGCGATAGAGGTCCGGGCGCGCACGGACCAGGCCGTCGAGCAGGTACGTCAGCTGGTTCTTCGTCCCGAACACCTCGCCATAGGCGAGCCCGAAGAGGATCCCGACCGCGACCACGAACGTGATCACGAGCGTTCGTCGGACCGCTGGGCTCATGGTGCGAGCAGCCAACGCGCCTCGAACGTCGCGCCACACGTCGGCGCGGTAGATCCCGCGAGACACCGCGTGTGGTCGTAGGTCATGTCGACCGCGTGCTGAGGCGGGCTGCCATTCCACAGAGCACCCTCGGAATCGAGCATCCAGAACTGCTCGGGTTGACCCGTACATGCTGCGAGTGCGAGCGCGTCGCTCGGCGCGCTCGTCACGCACTGATCTCCGACACGCAGCGCGCCAGTCGCCGCGAGCTCGAAGTGCGCCGCGGCCGAGCACTCGCCGAGCGCGAGGGTCGCGTCGAGACACGAGGTTCCGATCGCGAGGGTGCCCGAGGCTTCCGGCACGCGTTTGGTCTGGTACTGCCGCGCGATCCAGATCTCGTGTGCTGGGTTGAGCACCGTGCACGATTCGCCGCACGGGCCGCAGTGATCGGCGCAGGCCTCGTAATAACCGAGTAGCGTTCGCGCAGAGGCGAGGCTCGCGCCATCGAGCGTCGGGATTTCCTCACCAACGTTGTAGCCGCGGTTCCAGGTAATAGGTCCGGTGTAAGCCACGCGCGCGGCCGCCCACAGACCGATGCTGCCGACGAACATGTGGCTCGAGTGATCGCGGCCATGGCTCGCGGCGAGCTCGAGCGTCTGCACCGCATCGGGTGTCGTCGCCGCGTAGATGTCGGCGAACACGGTGATCACCGAGTCCGCATCGACCTTGCCGCCGAAATACCCGCCGAGCTCCGCGCTCGACCCGTCGATCAGATGGAGCAGGCTCTCGGGCCGATCACCCGGAATCCCTCCATCGGGAAGTCCGAGATCGACGATCGACACGGGGCGATCGCGGAGTCGGCAATGCTCCGCCGTGAGCGGTCCGAGCACGATCGTGCCGCAGTCCCACTCGAACGAGCCCACGGTCGCGCCGTACGCGATCTTGGCCGCGTCCATCAGGTGCAGATCGGGACCGGCGGGCCCGGCCGTGGTCGCGTAGATCGTGGTCGACGATCCGGTTCCGAGCCGCGCGACGAGGTCAGGCTCCATGAAGATAAAATCGTCGTCATCGTGCGCGCCAAGAAATAGCGTGTCCGAATGTACGAGCGGCAGGCCGAGCGGCACGATGTTGTCGCCGCACGCCGCCAGCATGCAAGCGATCGCCACGGGCGCGGCCGAGCGCACGCAAGTCGCTTTCCAACTCACGATGCGGAGCATGCGATCACGAAGCGATCCGTGCGAGGGATTCTCGAAGTCCCGCTAGATTGATGGGCTTGACGAGGTGCTCGTTGAAGCCGGCATCCATCGATTGTTGTCGAACGGTTTCCTGACCGTAGCCCGTGACCGCGATCAGTTGAACTCCATCCCAACCAGGTATTTCACGCAATCGCCGCATGAGCTCGTACCCGTCCATGGACGGCAATCCAATATCGAGCAGCGCAACTACGGGAACCACTCTGCCTCGAGCTTGGGCGAGAGCCTCTGCCCCGTCGTGGGCCACCTGCGTCGCGTACCCCATCAATTCGAGCGTCTCGGCGAGCATCACCGCAGCATCCTCGTTGTCGTCAACCACAAGAATCGTCGCGCGTGAGCGAGGAGCGACTGCTGGATCGGCATCACTGGCTTCGCCCGCGATACTCGTGGACGCCACGCTCGCTCCGGTGCTGGCCGGCAGACGGACCACGAAACGACTGCCGTGTCCGACTCCTTTGCTCTCCACGCCAACCCGCCCTCCATGCAATGCAACGAGGCTCTTGACGATCGCCAGACCGAGACCGAGGCCACCCTGAGACCGATCGAGATTCTGATGCTCCTGAGCAAACAGGTCGAACACATGCGGAAGCATCTCAGCCGAGATGCCACGGCCACTATCAGTGACCGACAGAGAGATCTCGTCGCCCTCCCGTACGGCTTCGACCGTGATCTGACCCGCTGAATCGGTGTACTTCGCGGCATTCGTAATCAGATTCGAGAAGACCTGCACGAGACGTGACTCGTCGCCATCGATGAGAAACCCGTGTGTCGGAACCTTCGTGGTCAGCACGTGTCGCCGCCCCTCGAGCAGCGGCGCCGCGACCTCGATCGATTGACCGATCAACTGCGCCAGTTCGATAGGCCTCCGCTTGATGAGGATCTTACCTTGCGCGATCCGCGAGACGTCGAGTAGATCATCGACGAGACGCGAGAGGTGGCGCGCTTGACGTTCGATCACTGCTCGTTCCTTGAGGAGGGCGCTGTCGTTGCGCAGCCGCATGAGTTCCAGAGCCGTCAGGATTGGAGACAGCGGGTTGCGCAGCTCGTGGCCGAGCATCGCGAGGAAGTCGTCCTTCGCGCGATTGGCACTCTCCGCCTGCGCCTGCGAGACCTTCGCTAGTTCCCGCTCTCGTTCGGCCTCGCGCTGCGCAGACTCGACCGCGCGGCGAGCTGCGACCTGATCGGTGACGTCGAAGCCGAACACCGAGATCCCCTTGGGTCGGCCGTTCGAGTTGAAATATGGCTGATATACGAAATTGAGGAACAACTCTTCCAGCTCGCCGTTCCCTCGTCGATCGAGGAGGATCTTGGCTTCATTGGTGATGAACGGCTCGCCTGTCGAATAGACCTGCGCGAGCAGCTCGAAAAACCCCTGCCCCTCGAGCTCCGGAAAGACTTCCCGCGCCGTGCGGCCGAGAATGTCCGATCGCCTACCAACCAGTGCCAGGTATCGCTCGTTAGCAAGCTCGAACACGAACTCTGGACCATCAACCAGGGCCACCGCTGCGGGCGCATTCATGAAGAGACCAGAGAGTTTTGCGCGATCTGATTCTCCTTCGATCCGTAGCTCACGGAGTTGCAGATGCATCCTGATTCGCACCACGAGCTCTCGAGCGGAGAACGGCTTGACGAGATAGTCATCAGCGCCGGCTTCGATCCCTTCGATGCGTGCTTCGTCGCCGGCCCGCGCGGATAGCATCATGACCCATCGCGCCTCGGGCGGGCTGTTTTGGTCCATCCACCGCTGCACTTAACCACGTCTCGGCAGCCACGTAGAGGCTGGAGCGTTGCGATGTGCGAGCATCACGACGTGATCGAAGAGCCTTGCATGAGGAGCACGAAAAGGGTCGCGGCACGACGTGGGTCGCTGGGCCTCACAAACCTCCGGTGGAGCGAGCGTTCCGCGACACCTCGACTCGTCTCGTTTCCCGCTTTTTTGATGGTGGAGCAGACCGCGAACGCGGCGGACGCGATCGTTCCTTCGGGACCCGCGATCGCGATTCTCGAACGTGAAGCGCCGCCATCGGTATTCGTTACCGACCTGATGATGCCGAACATCGGTGCGCTTCTTCCGCCCGAGCGCCACGGAATCGCGCCGTCGCCACAGCACAAACGTGGTACTCCACAGGCGCCTCGCGAGCGTTGATGTCTGAAGAGGTGACAGATCAAACAGCCGAGCCGATCGACTGCCTCAGGGGTGGCGGAGAGATGGGCGAGCGGATGCGTCAGACCGACTGGGCGCAGACCGCGCTGGGCTTGACCACCGGTTGGTCTCAGGCGCTCCGGACCACGGTTGGCATCGTGCTGCGCAACGGCTTTCCGCTCTGCGCGTGGTGGGGGCCTGACCTGGTCCAGTTCTACAACGATCCGTTTCTTCCTACCCTTGGTGCCAAGCATCCAGTAGCCAGCGGTCAGTCCGGTCGGGTGTGCTGGGCGGAGATCTGGCACATCATCGGACCGATGATCGAGGGCCCGTTCTCCGGCGGGCCCGCCGCGGGCGCGGAGGAGCTGCCCCTGTTGATCCATCGCAACGGCTTCTTCGAGGAGACCCACTTTCGCGTCGCGTACAGCCCGGTCCCCGACGAGACGGTTGCGGAAACCGGAATCGGCGGAGTCCTCGCGACCGTCTCGGAGACAACGGCTCAGGTGATCGCCGAGCGCCAGCTACGGACCTTGAGAGAGCTCGGCATCGGCGCGGCCAAGGCGACCTCGGTGCGTGAAAGCTACGAGGCCGCGGCCGCGACGCTCGCCACCAACAATGCCGACGTTCCGTTCGCGATGTTCTATCTGCTCGATGACAGCACCACCGCACGGCTCGCCGCGACGTCGGGCTTTGCCCCAGGCGCGACCGCCGCGGCCCCGGACACGATCGAGATCGCGAGCACGGACGGTTCGCCGTTGTGGCCACTCGCGAGCGTGATTTCGCGGCGCCAGATCCAGGTCGCCGAGTGCAGTGACCCGCGGTTCGGTGCGCTGCCATTCGGGCACTGGGCCGAACCTCCACGCCAGGCGATCCTGGTGCCACTGGCAGCGCCAGATCAGGCTCGCCCATATGGCGTGATGATCGCGGGGCTCAGTCCGCACCGACAGCTCGACGACGGGTACCGGAGTTTTTTCGAGCTGGCCGCCGCGCAGGTAGTCACCGCGATCCACAACGCGCGCGCGCACGAGGAAAGGCGCCTGCACGCCGAGGCGCTCGCTACGCTCGACCGGCAGAAGACCGCCTTCTTCTCCAACGTCAGCCACGAGTTCAGGACGCCGCTGGCCTTGATGATCGGCCCGACCGAAGACGCACTCGCAGCACCTGATCGCGCGCTTCAGGGGGACGCGTTGGAGATGGTCCATCGCAATGAGCTGCGACTCCTCAAGCTCGTCAACTCGCTGCTCGACTTCTCGCGCATGGAAGCAGATCGCGTCGAAGCGTCGTTTCAACCCACCGACCTCGCCCGCTTGACCGCCGATCTGGCGAGCCAGTTCCGCGCCGTGATGGAGCGGGCCGGATTGCAGCTGTTCGTCGAGACGTCGCCACTTGTCGCGCCGGCATTCGTCGACCGTGAGATGTGGGAGAAGATCGTCCTCAATCTTCTCTCGAACGCCTTCAAGCACACCTTCGAGGGCAGCGTCACGGTCCGGCTGTCGACGAGCGACGATTGGATCCAGCTGGAGGTCCGCGACACCGGCATTGGCATTGCGGCCGACGAGCTGCCCCGTGTGTTCGACCGCTTTCATCGGGTGCGGGGTGCCCATTCGCGCAGCCACGAGGGCACGGGCATCGGCTTGGCGCTCGCCAAGGACCTCGTCGAGCTTCACGGCGGACGCATCTTGGCGACCAGCGAGCTCGGTGCAGGGACGTGCTTCACCGTCTCGATCCCGACCGGCTCGGCCCATTTGCGTGCGGACCTGATCGAGACAGCCAAGACGTTTTCTTCGACCGCGGTCGGGTCCGCTGCGTACGTCAACGATGCCCTGTCGTGGCTACCTTCGGATGGCCCGGAACACGCCGCGCTCGCGCTGTCGTCTCAGCGCACCGTCGATCCGCAACTCGACGCACGTCTGGTGCTCGCCGACGACAACGCGGACATGCGCGAGTACCTGCGCCGGCTGCTGTCGACCCAGTGGACGGTCGAAGCCGTGGAGAACGGTCGACATGCGCTCGCCGCGATCCGCCGCCAGCTCCCCGACGTGGTGATCTCCGACGTGATGATGCCGGACATCGATGGTCTCGAGCTGACGCGCCAGCTCCGCGCCGATCCCACCACCGAGCACCTGCCGATCATTTTGCTCTCGGCGCGCTCCGGTGAGGAGGCCACGGCGGAAGGCCTCGCGAGCGGCGCGAACGATTATATCGTCAAGCCGTTCTCGGCGCGCGAGCTCGTGGCGCGAGTTCGCGTCCAGCTCGAGATCGCGCGAGCCCGCGAGCGCGACAAGCGGCGACAGGTCGCCGAGTTGACGAATCAGGCCAAGGATCAGTTTCTCGCCATCCTCGGTCACGAGCTACGCAATCCGCTCGCGCCGATCCAGACGGCGCTCGAACTGATGACGCTACGCGGCGAACCGGGCGGCCTCCGAGAGCGCGCCGTGATCGAGCGGCAGGTCACCCACATGAGTCGTCTCGTCGACGATCTACTCGACGTCTCCCGATTCTCCCGTGGACAGATCGAGCTTCGCCGCGAGCCGTTCGAGGTCGCGATCGCGATCACTCGCGCTATCGAGGCCGCCAGCCCGCTCCTCGAACGGGGCCGGCATGTCCTCCATCTCGACGTTCCGTCCGATGGGTTGCAGATCGATGCAGACCTGACGCGAATCTCCCAGGTGTTCGGCAACCTTGTCTCGAATGCGGCGAAGTACACACCTGCCGGCGGCAGCATCGCGATCACTGCGGTGCGTGAGGGCAATGACGTCGTCGTGCGGGTGCGTGACAGTGGCGTCGGCATCACGGCCAGCCTGCTGCCACAAATTTTCCACCGTTTCATCCAGAAGCCGCAGGACAATGCGCGCGCCGAAGGAGGGCTCGGCCTAGGCCTTGCCATCGTCAAGAGCCTCGTCGAGCTTCACGGCGGCAAGGTGGCCGCATCGTCCGCAGGACATGGGAAGGGCGCCGAGTTCACGGTGTGGCTCCCCGCTGTGGATCGGTTGCCCGCCGTGACCGGGCATTCGGCTACGGCGCCATCGGTCGTCGACACGGCGGGTGGCTCGTGCATCCTGCTCGTCGATGATAACCAGGACGCCGCGGAAGCGCTCCGCGACGCACTGGTCGCGCTGGGTCACACCGTGATCATCGCCAACGATGGCCCGAGCGCGCTCCGCGCGGTACGGGACGTGAAGCCGACGATCGGGCTACTCGACATCGGCCTGCCGGTGATGGACGGGTACGAGCTCGCCCGGCTGCTGCTCGATGATCGACATTTGTCGGGGATCCGGCTCATCGCGATCACTGGTTATGGCCTCGCGGAAGACCGCAGCCGCTCTCGTGCAGCTGGATTCGAGGCTCACCTCGTCAAGCCCGTGTCGTTGAAGACCGTGACCGACGCGATCGCCCCACGCGGCGTATCCCCACAGCTCTAGCGCGCACGGGTGCGCCCCGGTTCTGCCTGTTCTACCTGATCAGCGAGGATGGCAAGGAGGCCCGTCTCGTCGCGCAAAACGGGTTTGGGCCCAGCTCTGGTAATGCCAACCGCGAGGTCATCGATCTCACCGCTCCCGTGGCTCGAGGCTGGCCGCTAGCATCCGTCGTGGGCGCTCAAGCGATCACCATCTGGCAGGATCTCCCCGAGCGGTTTGCAGCGCTCCCGACGGGCTGCTGGTCCCGGTCACCCCTCGTTGCGATCGGGTTGCCGCTCTCCTCACCGGATCGGCCGCACCCGTACGGCGTGATGATCGCCGGGGTCAACCCGCACCGCGAGCTCGACGATGGCTTTCGAGCGTTCTTCGAGCTCGTCGCGGCACAGGTGGTGACCGCCTTCTATGCCGCCGCGCTCGCCCAGGTGCACTCGGAAACGGCGCGGAACCGGACATGGCTGTACTCCCACTTGATGCAAGCGCCTGTGGCGTTGTCCGTCCTCACAGGGCCCGAGCTCATCATCTCGCTCGCCAACCCGCGCTACCTCGACGTGGTGGGCCGCAAGGACATAATTGGAAAGTCTCTCCGTGCGGTCTACCCGGAGCTTGCGCCGGATGCGCCCATCTTCCGCATCTTCGCGGAGATCCTCTCGACCGGAGAACCTGCTGCATAACGCGACGAAGTTCACCGAGCCTGGCGGATCCATCCGTGTGGCCGCGCACGTTAGTGGATCCGATAATAACAAGATGGAGTTGCGCCTCTCGGTCATCGACTCCGGTATCGGCATCTCCGCGGAGTTACTGCCGTACATCTTCGAAATGTTCACGCAAGGGGAAGGTGGCTCGTCGCAGCCTGGACTGGGGATCGGGTTGGCGCTCGCTCGCAGGCTCGTGGAGATGCACGGCGGTCGAATCGACGCGCGGAGCGACGGCCCTGGAACAGGGAGCGAGTTCGTCATCCGGCTGCCGCACTCCGGTGCAGCTGTGTAGTCCCGCGTGGCGCCGAACGGATCACGAGCCGAACCCTGGCGCGACGCGTGGTGGTTATCGATCACCAACCCCGATGCCGCGGATGTCACGGCGAAGCTGGTCGAAGCGCTCGGCGGCGAATGTCGAATCGCGTACGACGGAACCTCGGGCGTTCGAGCGGTCCTGGCGTTGTTACCCCGAATTTCTGCGCACATTCCGTGCACGACATTTGCCACGCGGACGCGATATCGTCGGCGCATGAAGTCTGCACTGCTCTTCACACTCTTTTTGGTCGCGTGTGGGCCAACCCGTGGCGACAACTTCGGTGACGACGGTGGCAGCGGCAGCGGCAGCAACGGAAGTAACGGTCCCGCCGGGACGAGCTGCAGCTCGGACCTGCACGACGTGCTCGACGATCAAGGCAATGTCGTCGGCACGTGCCCGGCCGATCAAGGCTGCGCTGCCGGCGTCTGCGTCGGAGCATGCCAGGCCGCCGCGGCGAGCCAAGGCTCGGTCGGTTGCGAGTTCACGGTCGCGACGCCGTCGTTCTATTCGACGATCGCCCCACCGTGCTTCGCGGTGTTCCTCGCGAACAACTGGCCCAAGGACACGATCGTCACGATCAGCCGCGGCGGCGTGAGCTACGACGCGACGGCGTTCGGCCGCGTCCCCGACGGGACCGCGGACACCGCGAGCTGGCCGCTCGTGCCGGCGACGGGCATCGCGAGCTCGAACGTCGGCGTGTTCCTGCTCAGCGACGACCCGGCATCGTTCAACTCCACGCCGACGACGTGCCCGGCCACGCCCGCGATCAGCGTCACGGGCGGTACCGCGATCTACACCGGCAGTAACGACGCGACCGGAATCGGCCAGGCGTTTCACATCACGACGAGCTTCCCGGTCAGCGCGTACGACATCATGCCGTACGGCGGTGCGTCGTCGTATCTGCCGAGCGCCGAGCTCCTCCTGCCGACAAGCGCCTGGGGAACGAACTACGTCACGACCGGACCGGAGCCTACGCAGGGTGTTGGCTGGGGCCAGGTCGTGGCGAACACCGACAACACGACGGTGATGATCACCCCGAAGACCGGGCTGCCGTCGGGCACCGGCGTCGCGGCGGCACCTGCCAACGCGACCACGACGTACACGCTCAATGCCGGCCAGTACATCCAATGGCAGTCTGCCGGCGATTGGTCGGGCGGCGTGATCGTGTCGTCGGCCCCGGTGTCTGTCACCGGGGGCACCACCTATCTCTGCAAGGGCTCGCGCACGACGGACACCTCGTTCGGATTGCCCGGCGGTTGCGATTCCGGTCACCAGCTCACGCCGCCGGTGGCTGCGCTCGGCTCGGAGTATGTCGGCATGCCGTACGAGACGCGCCGCGCGAACCTGCAGGAGGAGTCGATCGTTTACCGCCTGGTCGGTGCGGCGGACGGCACGACGCTGACCTACAACCCGGCGGTCGCGGGCGCGCCGACAGCCCTCGCGGTCGGTCAGGTCGTCGAATTCGAAGCGACTGGCGCCTTCGTCATCACCAGCCAAGATTCGATGCACCCGTTCTACGTCGGTCAGTACATGTCCGGGTGCAAGGTGCTCGGCGGCAGCCGGCCGGGTGACGCCGATTGCCTCGGCGACGAGGAATATGTCGATATCCTTCCGCCGGCGCAGTGGCTCGCGAGCTACACCTTCTTCACCGATCCGACGTACACGACGACCAACTTGGTCGTCGTACGCAAGGCGAATGGCAGTGGCACGTTCGCGGACGTCACCGTCGACTGCCTGGGCACGCTCACGGGATGGACGCCGGTCGCCGGTGGAGCGCAGTACCAGATGACGCGGGTCGATCTTCAGCGCGGGACGCCGGTTGGAACGTGCACGAACGGTCGCCACACGGCGTCGAGCAACGGCGCCTTCACGGTCATGGTGTGGGGGCTCGCCCAGTTCGCGAGTTACGCGTATCCGGCCGGTGGCAATGTCGGGAAGATCAACCCGGTCGTCGTGATCGGGAAGCAGCACTAGGCTTCGTCGGAGGCGTGACCAGCCGTCACCGCGCTCTTTGCGATACGAGCTCCTCGGCTCGCTCTCCGCTCTCACGCCACGCTTCGACTCGTTCAACCCGGACCGCTCTCGTGTCGCTCATGACTAACTACTCTCGCGATTCGACCGGCGCCACTCGCGTGGTTTAGCTGGTTGGCTGGTAACGCCGGGGAATGCCGTCGATCGTTGTGACCGCGGATCGGAGTGCGAACGTCAGCGGCACCGTCGTACTGCGCGAGCCGCTCCACCTCGATCAGCTCGCGAACGCGATCGAGCGACTGTGGGTGGAACCATGACGGCTCGCGCGGGACGCAGACGCGGCACGAAGAAGAAGAGTACGGCTCGATCCGCTCAAGCGCAGGCGACGCCGGACGATCGCGGACAAACGCGACGAGCCGGGCAGCGGCGCGTTGTTTCCGATCGTTGGCATCGGTGCCTCGGCCGGGGGGCTGGAGGCGTTCACCCAGTTGCTCGCGGCTCTACCGCCGAAGACCGGCATGGGGTTCGTGCTCGTGCAGCATCTTGATCCGGACCATGAAAGCGCGCTGACGGAGACACCGTCGATGCCGATCAGATCGAGCGCCCGCGCCCGTGGAACATCAAAGCGCTCACCCGGTTCATCGTCTTCATCGGGCCGTGCTCGTCGCTGTTCGACTACACGACGTACCTCGTGATGCTGTACGTCTTCCACTGTTGGGACACGTCGACGGCCCAGGCCGCGGTCCACAGCGAGGCTGTTCCAGACCGGTTGGTTCGTCGAGAGCTTGCTCACCCAGACGTTGATCATTCACGTCATCCGCACCAGCAAGCTCCCATTCCTGCAGAGCCGCGCGTCGCTCCCGGTGATTGGTATAAGCATCCTGATCATGGCCGTCGGCGTCGGCCTGCCGTTCACAGCCGTCGGGACGTACCTCGGCTTCTCGCCCCTGCCGGGCCTGTACTGGCCGCTGCTGCTCGCGACGCTCGCCTGCTACCTGCTGCTGACGCAGGGTGTGAAGATGTGGCTCCTGCGCCGGCGGTGGATCTGAAAAGACGCTCGCGTGATGTACGCTGCCGGTCCGCAGTGCCACGAGCCGCTCGATGACAAACACGCGCGCGCCGTGAGCGAACGCTGTCGCCTCGCGGCAATGCTAACGCCGGCGCCCAGGGCGAGCTGGAGCGGTTTGCTGCGCAAGCTCAGAGAGCCGCTTCCCGCGCTAACAGCTCACTTTCCGCGGATGGGACGGATTCGCACGATCATCGAGTCCCATCGACGCAGGCCGACCACGACCTCTGCGCTGAAGGAGCAAAGCCTCACGGTGGCCGCGGTCTGCGGGCCCGGTGATTGTGCCCCACTAGCATCAGAACATCGTTTGACGTTCCGGCAGGCAGGCTCCAAGATGCCGGCGTGCCTACGATTTCGGGACGCACCGGCGAGGATCCTTCGCACATCGCGCCGCACTCACTTCCAAACGGGTATCGCTTCGTCTCCATCCTGCGTACGGGCTCGCGTGCGGTCATTTACCGCGCGATTCGCGAGCTGGATGATGCTCCTGTGCTACTCAAAACGTCGATCGCGGCGCGACCGGGCGAGCGCGACACAGCGCAGGTAACTCACGAGTACGCCGTCCTGGGTAAGCTCGTCGGGACGCCCGTCGCATCGGCGCTGGGTCTCGAGCAGTCGGCCGGCCGGTCGTGGCTCGTGCTCGAGGATCCCGGTGGGGAGCCGCTGAATCGAATCGCTGCGCGATATCGAACGCCCCTTCGGGCGATCGAGCTCGGGGCCCAGATCGCTTCGGCGCTTGCCCAAGTGCATCACCGTGGGGTCGTTCATCGTGACGTGAAGCCGCACCACGTGATCGTCCTCGACGATGGCAGTATCCGTATCTCGGGGTTCCGGATCGCGTCGCTGCTGCGCGTCGACAGCTCCAATTCGTTCACGCAGGGCACCCTCGCGTACATGGCTCCGGAACAGACCGGCCGTATGAATCGTCCTGTCGACAAACGGGCGGATCTTTATGGCCTCGGCGTCACGCTGTACGAGTTGTTGACGGGCCGCTTGCCGTTCGAAGGAAATGATCCGCTCGAATGGGTTCATGCCCACATCGCGACAGTTCCAGTGGCTCCATCGCTGCTCGACGAACGAATTCCGGCGTCGATCGACGCGATCGTGCTCAAACTGCTCGCCAAGCACGCCGAGGATCGCTACCACGGAGCAAGCGGGCTCCAGCATGATCTGGAGCGGTGCGCGGCGGCGCTCGCGGGTGGAGATGGCAAGCCCTTTGACCTCGGTCTCGAGGACCCTCCTGATACCTTTCAGGTCGCCCCACGCCTCTACGGACGGGAAGGAGCCGTCCCGCAGTTGCTCGATGGTTTCGAGCGCGCACGGTCTTCCGGCTCATGCGTCGTGACATTGCTCGGCGGATCTTCGGGCGTCGGCAAGACGTCGGTGGTCGGTGAGCTGTACAAGCCGGTCGTCCGTGAGCGGGGCCGGTTCATCGCGGGGAAGTCTGATCAATACAAACGCGACATCCCGTACACGACGATCGTGCAGGCGTTTCGCGAGCTCGTGCGGGGACTTCTCGCGGCCGGAGAAGCCTCTTTGGTTACCTGGCGTGAACACATCGGTGAGGCGCTCGGCGTCAACGGCCGCTTGATCGTCGATGTCGTTCCCGAGCTCGAGCTGATCATCGGACCGCAGCCTTCGGTTCCGGACCTCGATCCACGCGAGGGGCAAAATCGATTCGAGCTCGTGTTCGTTGCGTTCGTGCGTGTGTTCGCGCAGCCAGAACACCCGCTCGTGATCTTTCTCGACGATATGCAGTGGGCTGATGCCGCGACCTTGGCTCTCCTGCAGACCTTCTCGCGTCCCGGGCAGATTCCAGACCTGCAGATCGTCCTCGCCTTTCGCAGCAACGAAGTAACCGAGAGCCATCCGTTCCAGCGAGCGATCGATTCGATGCGGATGAGCGGCGCGAGTGTCGATTTGATGTCCGTGCTCGATCTCGAGCCCGCGCACGTGCTGCAGCTCGTGGCGGATACCGTCGGACGTAGTCCGGCCGACGCCGCCGCCCTTGCCAAGTTAATCAGTGCGAAGACGGGCGGAAATCCGTTCTTCATCGGCGAGTTGATGCACCTGCTTCACGCGCGAGGGTTGTTCGAGTTCGACGCCAAGCTCCGCGGCTGGACGTGGGACGAGGTCGCGATCCGCGACGTCGACGTCACCAACAACGTTGTCGATCTATTGGTCGGGCGCATTCGAAGCTCATCCGCCCTCACCGGCCGCGCCCTCGCGTTGGCCTCGTGTCTTGGTAGCCGCTTCGATCTCTCGACGCTCGCGACCTTGCTCGACTTGCCGCGCGACATCGTAGCGACGGCCCTGGATCCTGCAGTGGCGGAGGGATTCATCGTCGACCTCGCCGACACGATCGAAGCCCGGCGCTCGTTCCGCTTCCAGCACGATCGCATTCAACAGGCGGCGTATTCGCTCCTCGACGATGCCGAGCGAATCGCGACCCACTTGCACATCGGCCGGTCGCTCCGTGCACGGCTCGCTGGTGGCGACGAGTCCCTGCTCTTCGATTCGGTCAACCACCTCGATCAGGCCACGGAAATCATCGTCGATCCCAGCGAACGTGCCGAGCTGGCAACGCTGAATCTCCTGGCGGGGAAGCGCGCGAAAGCGGCGGTCGCCTGGGAGCCCGCGCGCGTATATCTCGAAGCTGCCGCTACTCTTCTGCACGATGAATCGTCATGGCACGAGCAATACGCGACGACGTTCTCGGTTCATCGCGAGCTCGCCGAATGCGAGCTACTCTCCGGGCGGTTTGACGCTGCTGACGTTCGGTTTGACGAGCTACGTCGTCGCGCCATGTCTCGTGCCGAACGCGCAGATGTTGCGACGCTGCAGGTGAAGCTGTACGTCGTGATGGGGCGTTACGATGAGGCGTTGCAACTCGGCCTGACGGAGCTGGAACCGTTCGGCGAGGCGTTCCCTGTGACGGAAGCGGAGGTAGCAGGCGCGATCGCCCAGGAACGCGGGCACGTTTCCGATCGTTTGACGGGCGTCGATCTGCGCTCGATCGTCGACCGTCCAACGATCACGACCGCCAACCCGCGCGCACTGATCACGTTGCTTACGAGCCTGGCTCCCCCGGTGTATTCGCGCCGGCCATCGTTATTCCCATTGCTCGCGATGAGGATTGTCAACCTCAGCCTCGAGCACGGGAACTGCGAGCACTCGTGCTTCGGATACAGCATGTACGCGATGATCCTCGCGGGTGTGGAGGGCGACACAGCACGAGCCGTCGCGTTATCCGAGGCATCGATTACGCTGAACGAGCGGTTCGACGATCCGAGGTTGCGCGGCACGGTCTTGCACATCCACGCGAATCACATCCTCTATTGGCGGGAGCGCTACAGTGCAGCGGGCATGCTGCAATCGCCTGCATACCTTGCCTCGATGGAGGTCGGCGATCTGACGATCGCCGCGTACGTGAGCTTCATGGGCGCCTGGCAATGCATCGAGCGAGGCGAGCCGCTCGGCGAGACCGAAGTGGCATTGGCCACGTTCCTGGATCGGGCCCGCGGGTCGCGTCACGAGGCAGCACAGCTGACCGTACAACTCCAGATGCAGTTCGGTCGCGCGCTGTCGGGTCTCACCGCAGCCGGCACGCTTTCGGGTGCAGGGCTCGATGCCGATGCCGTGCGTACGCGAATCGCGCAAGCAGGCTTTGACACCGGGCTCGTCATGCACGACCTCCTTGGAGCGATGCTCGCGTGGCATCACGAAGACTATCCCGGCGCGGAAGCATTGCTCTCCCGTGGCGCGGCCTGCCTGCCGGCCGCCTTCTGCTTGCCGTTGGAGACCACGTGGACGCTGTTCGACGCTTTGACGGCGAGCGCGCTCTGGGATTCGGCCGATGTGGACGCGCGGCCGGCGCTGGTGTCTCGTGTTCGCCGAGCGGAGGAGCGACTCCGTGCGTGGGCTCGTGGTTGTCCCGTCAACTTCGCTACGAAACACTCGCTCGTTGCCGCGGAGCTCGCCCGTCTGGAGCTGCGTCCCTTCGAGGCCCTGCGCGGGTACGAACACGCTGCAGGCGCCGCACGTGAAGCGGAGATGCTTCACTTGGAGACCGTCGCGGCGCAACTCGCGATTCGGCTCGCTCGGTCGAGCGAGCTAGCGGTCATCGGGTCTGCATGGTTGCGCGTCAAGCACGATGTTGTCTCGCAGTGGGGAGCTACCTTCTTGCGCGACGCGCTCGAGGCCACGAATCCCGAGCTCCGCACCACTCCAACATCGCTGCCGGCGGATACGTTGTCGGCGCGTTCCGACCAATTCGAAGTACTCGCTGCGATCAAGGCGTCGCAGGCACTCGCACGCGAGACCACCATCGAAGGGCTCACGCAGGCCCTCCTCGAGATCGTTCTCCAACAGGCGGGTGCACAGCGGGCGGTCATCTTGCTGATCCAAGACGGACGCCTCGCGGTGGCGCGAGCGGCTGCGAGCAACGGCGTCGCCTCGAACGAAGTCGCAGAATCGGCCGTGCGCTACGTCGAGCGCACGCAGTCGTCGATCGTCCTCGCCGATGCGATGGCCGATGCGACGTTCGCCGACGATCCTCACGTCGCGCGGATGGGCGTTCGCTCCGTTCTATGCATGCCGATCGTCGTCCGTTCGCAGCTCATTGGAGTGCTGTACCTCGAGAACAACCTCGCATCGAATGCGTTTTCGTCGGAGCGCCTCGCCCTGCTCGAGGTCGTATCGGCGCAGCTCGCGATCTCGCTCGACAATGCCAGGCTGTTCGACGAAAGACAGCAGCGTGCAGAGGACGCGGCTCGGGAGGAAGCGAGCGCAACTACCGTCGCCATGGAGCGGGCGAGACTCACCGAGCTGTTCGCGCAGGCACCTGCGGCGATCGCGATGCTCGAGGGGGCCGAACATGTCTTCACGTTGGCCAATTCGCGGTACCGGCGGATCGTCGGCGATCGCGCACTCGACAACTTGCCTGCCCGCCAGGCGTTCCCGGAGGTCGAAGGCCAAGGGTTCTTCGAGCTCCTGGACGGCGTCTTTGCGACCGGAGTGCCCGTCGAGGCCAACGAATACCGGACGAAACTCCAAACCCCGCTCGGCGGGCTCGAAGACGCGTATTTGGACTTCGTGTATCAGCCGCTCCGACATGGCGACGGAACGGTGCGCGGGATCATGGTGCTCGCGTTTGACGTGACCGAAAAGGTGCGCAGCCGCGAGGCACTTCACGACCAAGAGCTGCGGCTGCGACTCGCTGTCGAGGCGAGTGCGATCGGGGACTGGGAACTCGATCTGAGCACAGGGGCGATCACTCGATCATTGCGGTATGATGCGATCTTCGGTTTCGGCGAGGGCCGCTCCGGCTTCAGCTATCGCGAGCTCCTCGAGCATGTCCTTCCCGAGGAACGCTCGACGGTCGAACAAAGCTTCCAGGCGGCCGTTACGGCTTCAGCCGAGTGGCAGATCGAGTGTCCGATTCGCCGCGGTGATGGGAGCACCGGCTGGATCGAGCTTCGAGCTCGCCAGCGTGCCGGCGAGCTCGGCCATCCGAAACGCATGTTCGGAACAGTCATCGACATCACCGAACGGAAGACTGCCGAAGTCGAACGACGAATCCTGATGGAGCGCGAGCAAGCCGCACTGCGCGAGTCGGAGATCGCTCATCGGACCAAGGACGAATTCCTCGCAATGCTGGGGCACGAGCTGCGCAATCCACTGGCGCCGATTGTGACTGCATTGCACCTGATGGAACTGCGTGACGGCGAACGAAACGTACGGGAGCGGTCGATCATCGAGCGGCAGGTCACGCATCTCGTGCACTTGGTGGACGATCTGCTCGACGTCTCGCGGATCACGAGCGGCAAGATCGAACTCAAGCGTGAACCCATCGAGCTAGCCGACGTCGTGGC
>Ga0123338_10000613_pt1 | contig 36031 bp, 39 predicted proteins | sample grotaG_FD_89793 | JGI IMG/M metagenome (GOLD analysis project Ga0123338, IMG submission 89793) | Glacier valley bacterial and archeal communities from Borup Fiord, Nunavut, Canada, to study Microbial Dark Matter (Phase II) -... | ecosystem: Environmental > Aquatic > Freshwater > Ice > Glacier ...
GATCCGGCGTCCGATCGCGCGCACACGAGCGACGACTTCGCGCGGCGAAAACGGTTTGGCGACATAGTCATCGGCACCGATCTCAAAACCGATGATGCGATCCACTTCCTCGGTCCGCGCCGTGAGGATCAAGATCGGCAGTTGCCGTCCTTCGCGGCGCAACGTGCGCACGATCTCGAAGCCGTCGAGCACGGGCAAGCCGATGTCGAGAATGAGCAGATCGGCTCCCGCGCGCGCCGCGCGAAGCGTCGTCGGGCCATCCGCGGTGGGGAGACACCGGAACCCTTCGCGTTCGAGATGATGCACGAGCAGTTCGCGGATCGGATCTTCGTCTTCCGCTACGACGATACGCATAGGAACCATACCGGGCGCAGTGCCCGGCACCGATTGAAGTATTACGCCGTATCTTTTTGTTCGAGCGCCTCGCCCTCGACGACCAGCTCGCCGCGTTGGTTTCGAACCGTCGTGCGGCAGCGCAGACGTCGTCGTTCGGGCAGAATTTCGATAACTTCCGTTACCGCTTCGAGCGTGTCCCCAACGTAGACGGGCTTGAGGAAACGCAGCGTCTGAGCAAGTGAAATGCCGCCCGGACGGCCGAGCAACAGGCCGTTGGTCGCCGAGAGCAGACTGGCGCTGAGCATTCCGTGTGCGACCCGCGCGCCAAAGCGCGTCGTCTTGGCATAGGCCTCATCGACGTGCAGCGGATACTGGTCGCCCGAGACGGCGGCAAAGAGCACGAGGTCGGCATCGGTGATCGTTTTCGAGAACGTGGCGCGATCGCCGACCGCGAATTCCTCGAACGTTTTGATGCCGTAGCTCACGTCACGCGCAAGGCCGCAAGGCCGGCTTGGGCGACCGCGACGTCCTCGGGCACGGTGCCCGAACTCACGCCGATCGCGCCGATCGTCTGGCCGTCAATGAGGATCGGCAGGCCGCCCCCGATCTGCGTGATCGTGGCGGCAAGCGCCAATTTGATCCCCACCAGCGGGTCTCCGCCGCCTTCGTCTGCCGTCGGACGCTTGCGCGTTGCAGCGGAGATCGCTTTCGTGAGCGCGATATCGATCGAGCCGATCCGCGCTCCGTCCATGCGTGCGAACGCAAGCAGAATGCCGCCCGCATCGACCACGGCGATGCATTCGGGCACCCCGATTTCCGTGGCGTGCGCTTGAGCCGCCGAAAGGATTGCTTGAGCGCCGGTCAACGTGAGCGCGATCTGGTGGCGCAAGATCATGTCGGTCATGCCTCGCCGTTCGGTAGAAGCGAGCAAGAGTACCTTGCACGCGGCGGCGCGAAAACGTGTGGCGTGCCTTTACCCCCGCCAGACCAGCAATTTCGCCTGTGTGCGAATGCTGCCGCGCTCGCCTTCGCGCATCGCCCCGCCTACGTCGCGTACCACTCACGCGCGACGATCGACGTACATACCCTCAAACGCCATCTCATCGTCGAGCGGGCGGTCGAAGCGCGAACCGTCGATGATTTCGCGGCGAATCAAGATTTACCACGCGGAGCTCGGTCCTACGGACACGCATGGCCCCTCAATCCACTGTTCGACGCGATCGCTTATTTTCGCATCGCAAACGATGCCAAAAGCTTGCGCGATCCACTCGAGACCTACGTGTACGACGTTCAGCCGATCACTTTCGGCGAACCCAAAGCCTCGAGCGCAAACGTGAACGTCGTTGCAACGACGCTGCGCAACTACTATGCCACCTACGCACCCGACTCGACTCCGGAGGTCGCGCATATCGCGCTCGACCCGCTACGCGCGCTGACGACCGGGAACGGCTCGGATTTTTATCTGCACGACGTCTTCGTCGATACGGCGACCAACCTCCCGCGGCAGGTCACCTTCAGCGGACGCGACGATATCTTGCTCGTCGTCGATTATGCGACCGAGGGCGGGCAGTGGATCGTCAGTCACGCGCACTACGAAAAGACCCTGTACCTCCCGATCCGGGTGGCACGCTTTCACGCAATCATCGACGTTCGGTTCGATTCATTCAGGTTTCCGACGATTCCGAACGATAACAAATTAGTACCCTCTGCATCGCCCGCCCCGGAACGAACGTGATCTCTACGACCGTGCCAGCCTGTTCTCAGCCTTATAGATTGCCCCGCCCGTGAGCGAACCTTGCGAAGTATGCGAGTCGCTTCCGCATCTCGCGTTCGCGGGGGGTGAAGTCCATCTGCACTTGCCGCAGCTCCATGCCGTCGGCAAGCTGAAAGCTGCTCTCAACGCCGACGGGTGGGTGTACCGCGTCGAGAATAAGACCGTCTCCATCGTCCTCGAAGTCGACCGGAGCAACGCGCTCGCGCAGAAGTTGCGCGAAACGTTCACGAGCGTCGAGCGAGCCGCGACCCGCGCCTTGTACGTCGAATCCGGCACGACACTCGCGTTCGCAGACTATTTCGCGATCGACACGCTCGACCGATTAGTCGCGCGCATGCAAGCCCAGTCACTGGTGGCCATGGTGAGTTCCGGCAAGCTGACGACCGTCTTCCAACCGATCGTGTATGCTCGCGAGCCCGATCGCATTTACGCCTACGAAGGTCTTTTACGCGGCATGGCCGGCGGCGGCATCGATTCGCCGACCGATATTTTTCGCATCGCTCGCGATGCCGATTTACTCGCCCAAGTCGATCTTGCCGCGCGTCGGACGACGATTCAAGAGTACGCGAAGCATGCCGTCGCCGAACGGCTTTTCATCAATTTTACGCCGACCTCGATCTACGATCCGGCGACCTGCTTGCGCACGACCGTCGACTTGCTCGACGATTTGGGGATTTCGCACGACAAAATCGTGTTCGAGGTCGTCGAGAGCGACGATGTCGACGACATCGATCATCTGCGAGCAATACTCAATTACTACCGCGCGGGCGGATTCCAAGTCGCACTCGACGATCTGGGCGCCGGCTTCTCCTCGCTGAGTCGGCTCGCGCAATTGCGTCCCGACTACGTCAAGCTCGACATCGATCTCGTGCGTGACGTCGACGTCGATCCGTTCAAAGCAGAGCTTGCGAAGAAACTGATCGAAGCCGCGCGAACGCTCGAACTGTTCGTCATCGTCGAGGGCGTCGAGACGAAAGGCGAATACGATTGGGTCGTCGCGAACGGCGCAGATTTCGTGCAGGGTTACTTCATTGCAAAAGCGGCATCACCACCGCCGCGGCTCACCGCTCGCGTGTATTGAAAAAAAAGCCCACGAGCGTGGGCTTTTTTCGTTGAAACCAAGGAGAGAGGGAGATTCGAACTCCCGGAACCGGATTAGGGTTCGCCGCATTTCGAGTGCGGTACTTTAAACCACTCAGCCATCTCTCCGCAGGGTTTCTTCCGCACACACGGGTGTGCAACCCTACCGCCGGCGCTCCGCAAAAAAATCGCGCAGTTGCTGCGCCGTTTCTTCGTGCAGCACACCATCGACGATTTCGACGTGATGGTTCACCGCAGCCGATCTGAGAATATCGATAACGGAGCCGACAGCCCCTCCCTTAGGATCGCGACAACCGAAAACGAGCCGTTCGATCCGAGCCGCGGCGATGGCCCCCGCACACATCGGGCAAGGTTCCTTGGTCACATACAGCGTGCCGCCTACACGCCACCGTCCTAGGGCCGCGGCAGCCATGCGAATGGCCAGTATCTCCGCATGCGCCGTCGGGTCGCCATCCCGCTCTTTCTCGTTCTTGGCGGCGAACGCCAGGCCGTCGACGAGCAGAATCGCGCCGATCGGGACGTCGCCGGTCGCGGTCGCCTCGGCGGCCAGTGCCATCGCGCGGCGCACGTAGATTTCATCGTCGTCGGGCATTACCGCTGACCTTACGCAAGGGAGAAAAGACAACAGCGCCGAGATTGCGACTCGACGCTGCTGCGCGAAATGGTGCGCCCGGAGGGATTCGAACCCCCGGTCTCAGCCTTCGGAGGGCCGCGCGTTATCCAGCTACGCTACGGGCGCAAGGATCAGCTCTTGGGTTCTTCACCCGGAACGGGAGCCGAGGTAGGAAGGTGCTTGAAGAGATCGAGCTTATGGTCGACGAGCCCACGATAGAATTTGCGAACGCAATCGGGGTGTCCGAAAAAATACGTGCGAGCGTAGGCGAGATCGTCCCCCGAACTATCCGGAACGTAATGCGAGATTTCGATTTCTTCCATTTGGCCCCGGTCGACCGGGTGCGGGCAGAAATCGCAGGGGATTGTCGACATCGTGATTACCTCGAGAATTTTCTGACTCGGGTAGGATTTGAACCTACGACCTAGGGCTTATGAGTCCCCCGCTCTACCACTGAGCTACCGAGCCATGCTGATGATGACGGTGTCGAAACACACGTCGATTAGCTGAAACCACCACGAGCCCTCCCGGGGTTGCCGGGGCGGCTTTTCATCCGCTCGTCTTCGACGGAGGACGGCACTCGCTCTGCAGCGATTGGTACGCTCATGAACAAGCGTTCAAGCTGGACGGCCTTTCCATTTGGTGCGGCGCTTGCGTTGCTTCCGGTGCTCGGATGGGCCGCCTCCGCCCCCGCCGATCTGCTCGCAAAACATCGCGCATTCATGGGCTGGGCCGTCGGCGATCCGAGCGTCCCGGCGCTCAAGCTGACGATCGTCCCGAGCAAACTTCCCGAGGGCACACCGGCGATCACGGCGTCCGAGTCCGCCCAGCGCGCATTGCGAATAACCGCTCTCTATCGCGGATTGCTCTTTCGACGAACCCAAGAATACGGAAAGATCACCTCCGTTAGCGGCTTCACGGGACGCGTCTTTTGGCGCAGCAACGAGAACGCGAATACCGTGCGACTCTTCGATTCGGCGGCGCGTGAGGCGCTCTCGCTCGATGTCGTCTCGGCCAACGGCGCGACGTTGCTCGAGGGCACCGCGCGCGGAGGCGCGACCGTCCGGAACCGTCAGACCGAAATCGTTCGCGTCGATCCGCAAAACGGCTTTCCGATCGATCTCTACATCGATCCGGCAAACGGCGAGATGCTGCGCTACGTCATTCGACCCGACGATGCGTACGACAACACGACGGTGCAGGTCGAAGGCTATAAAGAGTTCGCGCCCGGCAAGCGGGTTGCATCGATCCTGCGGACGGGGAAAAACCGTCAGTCGCTCGATGTGACCGATGCCGTCATTCCGACGGGCGTGGTCGATGCCGACTTCGTTCCACCCAAACCCAAATCGTCGTGGACGTTCGGAACGTCCGCCCCGATTCCGGTGACGGAATTGCTTCGCTCCGGCTTGATCGCCTCCGGACGTTCGCTGCAGTTCCATGCAAAAGTCAACGGCATCGAGGGCAATTTTCTCTTCGACTCCGGCGCGAGCGGCATCTTGATTTTCAAGTCGCTGGCCGATCGTCTCAATCTGACGCCGCTCGCCGCAAGCGGGTATAGCGGAATCAACGGCGGGTTCGTCTCGGCACGGGAAGTCCGACTCGATACCTTTCAAGTCGGCGACAACGTGCTGCACGATGTGATCGTGCAGTCCTCGAACTCGCCGCTCACGGATCTCGATGGCATCGCCGGGTACGACTTCCTCGCCCAAGCGATCGTCGATGTCGATCTCGTGAAGAAGCACATGGTCATTCTCGATCCGGCAAAGTTCGATGTGAACGTCGAGAAAAACGCCGTCGCGTTCCCGGTCGATTTGAGTTCGAGCCAGCCCGCGATGCCGATCAAACTTGCCGGAGGCGTGACGGCACATCCCATCTTCGATACCGGCAACGATTTCTTCGTTCTGCTCTCGGATGACATGCGCAATTCGGGAAAGATCGTTGCACTCTCGCAGAAATTGATCGGCGACATCGACCTGCGGGTGACCTTCGGCGGCGTCGACGGGTCGGCGCCCCAGAGCGCGCCCTGCGTGCGCCTGACGCGCGTCGATGTCGGACCGTACGGCTACGAAACGGTACCCGTTTGTTTCGGCAACCCGTACGTATTCGGCAAAGATGGCGGACTCGTCGGCTACGATTTCTTCCGTCATTTCAATTGGACGTTCGACTATCCCGACGGTAAACTCGTACTCACGCCCAACGGTCGGTAACGTTCGCGCGTACGATAAACAAAAAGCGCAGCAGGTGCTGCGCTTTTTTACTTCATGCGGTCGGAGGGACTCGAACCCCCAACCTACAAGTTCGTAGCCTGTTGCTCTATCCAATTGAGCTACGACCGCATGCATCGCCGCGGAGGCGACCATCGAGAATACCGCGCACACGCGCCATCTCCTCTACCACGCACATATAAAAAAAGCGCCCCGCTGAGGGCGCTTTTTCATCGATTAGGAGAAGGCGAGATTCGAACTCGCGACCCGGTATTATCCGGGTGCCCATTTAGCAAACGGGTGCTTTCGGCCACTCAGCCACTTCTCCAAGGGCAGCGAACGGAATTTGGGATCGGAGCGACGCGCCCCTCCCCGGTTATGAGCAGCGCGTGATTGCGACGTTCATCGCACCACCAGCTGCCGTTCACCGGCGATGAGCTGCTCGATCCGATCGCTGATCGTTGCCGCGGACTCCGGTCGACGCAGGATCGACATCTTATCGCGCAATTGCAGCGCCGTCGTATCGTTGCCCACAACGCGGGCCGTCATGCGGGCAAGTTCGCCGACGTCGTGCGCGCGTAGCGCCGCGCCGCGCGTCGTGAGATAGGTCGCATTGCGTTCTTCTTGGCCCGGTAGCGGTCGCACGATGATCATGGGCAGTTCCGCTGCAAGCGCTTCGGAGGTCGTCAAACCGCCGGGCTTGGTGATGATGACGTCGCTTGCGTGCATGTAGTCGTAGACGTTGTCCACAAAACCGAGCACGCGCGTCTCGTACGGATAACGGGCCGTGCGCTCCGCGACGCGACGTTCGAGGTGGGCATTTCGACCGACGATCACGACGGCGTCCGGCGACCGATCGCCGAGCGTCGCGAGGGCTTCGGTTGCTTGTTCGATCGGGCCCATCCCGAGGCCGCCGCCCATCAAGAGCGCGATCGGACGATCGAGCGCAAGACCCAGACGCTCGCGCAATTCTCGCCGTGTTTCATTCACGATGCCGAAACGGCCATCGACCGGAATTCCGTCGACGCGCACGCGGTCGGGTTCGATCCCACGCTCGATCATCGTCGCTCGCATCTCCGGCGTGCCGACCGCGTAGGCATCGATGTTCGGATAGATCCAGAACGGATGCACGACGAAGTCGGTTACGATGCCCATCACGGGGATCGACGAATCGTACAGCCGCTTATACGCCGACATCACACCGCAAGGAAAGGCGTGCGTGCACACCACGGCGCTCGGTCGCATCTTGACGATCAGTCGATGCAGATTGCGCGCCGCATACTCCGCCGCCCAAACGCGAAAGCCGCTCGCCACCGGCACGCGTTCGGCGCGGTCGTAGATGAGCTTGTAGAGCTCGGGCACGGTTTTGACCATGCCGATATAGCCGTCAGCGACGACCTTGCTGAAAAACGCAGCCGCGTAGCGATACGAATCGACGACGTCGCCGCGGATACCGCGCGAGCGCAGTTCCACGCGAACCGCATCGGCAGCTGCGGTATGTCCTACTCCAACACGTGCGGAGAGGAAAAGAACGGGGCCTACGCGCCGCCCTCCGGTGACGATTCTTCCGCTAGGACGAAAAAGTCATCGAGAATTTCTTGCGCCAGCTCGTCGTTGTCGAGCAGGGTGCCCTTCGCATCGGTCACGACGAACTCGTCGGCCTTTTCGCTATAGCAGACGGCAAACGTGTTGTTCTCGTCGTCTTCAACGAGGCCCACGACTTCAAATTCGAGCTGTGCGCCTTCATTCGTTTCGATCACGAGCAGATCGCGCAGTTCGAGGGGACCTTGGTCGCCTGAGGATTCGATGGTACGGGCTCCTATTTGAGGTAACGGGACACATTCGCATTGTGCTCCTGGAGCGTTCTTGCGAAGGCAGAGTGCCCGTCCCCTTTGTAGACGTAGTACAAATAATCGGATTCACGAGGCGAAAACGCCGCATCGAGCGAGGCTTTGCCTGGATTGGCGATGGGGGTCGGGGGCAGCCCCGCATAGCGATACGTGTTGTACGGCGAGTCGATTTGGAGGTCTTTGCGCGTGATCACGTCGTGGTGCGTGGCAAAGATGTATTCGATCGTCGCATCAACTTCGAGCGGCATCCCGCGACGAATCCGATTGTAGTAGACGCCGGCCATGAGCGGCCGTTCGTCGTCGGCTTTCGCCTCGCGCTCGACGAGCGAGGCGATCGTGACCACCTGCGGCACGCTCATGCCGAGCTTTCGCGCGCGCGCTGCCGCATCGCTCGGCAGTTCCTTACGAAACTGGTCGACCAGAATTTTGGCGGCGCCCGCCGGTGTGACGTCGACCGGCATCAGGTAGGTACTCGGAAAGAGGAAGCCCTCGAGACCGTGGGTGCGGCTGCCGTCCAGTTCGATGGATTCGCCGGAAAACGCGCGTTCGAACGATGCCTGCGAACCGAAATTGTGTTCGGCGAGCGACGCGGCGATTTCGCGCGCGGTAAAGCCTTCGGGAAACGTCACCCAGCGCGCCACTTGACCCGTACCCGCCGTGATCTTCTTGAGAACGTCGTCGCTCGACTCGTGGGCGGCGAAGGTATACTCGCCCGCCTTGACGTCCGCTTCTTCGCCACGCAGGCGAGCGAGGATGCGAAAGGCGATCGGATGCGCGATGATGCCGCTCGCATCGAGTTGCCGCGTAACCTCGCCGAAGCTGCTGCCGCGCGCGATGACGACCGATGTTCGCTGCGCGGGAAACGCGCGATCCCGATACACGGAATTCTGAAACCATAGTCCCGCCGCCGTCACGATCACGCCGACCGACACGATGATCGCGATGACGGCATTGACGAGCGAGCGAGCGAGTCGACTCACGAATTACGCTTTCGTGCCAGATACGTTTCGAGAATCATCGCGGCTGCGAGTTTGTCGACGACGCCGCGACGGGCCTTGCGCGAGACGTCCGCGCCGATCAAGGATTTTTGTACGGCGGCCGTGGTGAGGCGCTCGTCGATGCGTGCGATTTTCCCTTCGAACACGCGCGCGAGCGCAACCACGAAGGCATCCATTTTCTCGGCGGCCGGGCCGCGCGTCCCCGCCATCGTCAGCGGGTCACCGACGACGATGACGCGCGCCCCGCGCTCCGTTGCGATCCGCACGATCGCCGCGAGGTCCGCTTTGATATTCGTGCGCTCGATCGTGTCGTGCGGCAACGCAAAGCTACCGAACGGATCGCTCACGGCCACGCCGATGCGACGTTCGCCGACGTCGAGTGCAACAACGGCGGGTTCCATCAAACCGAATAGCGTTCTAAGTGCACGCTCGCGCGCGGGCGCTTTCCCAGATGCACGCTCAAGAGATCGTCGATCGCACGCGCCGTGCGCGGCGTTGCGAGGGTTGCCGCGCCCGCTTCGCCGCGCGGAAGTCCGAGCGCTCGGAAATTTGCGACATCGTGGGCATCGAGCGCGAGCGCCGCACCGCGTGCGCCAAGACATGCGTGACACGCAAGGCCATGCGCGTCGGCATCGATCCACGCCTCGCTTCCGAGCGCGCCCCCGCAGCGAACGCAGCTATCGTCCGGCGGAGCGAGACCGAGCGCGTGCAGCAGTCGGAGTTCGAAGCGCGGTACGAATTTTGCCGGATCGCCGCTTCCGTCGATCGCCGCGATCGCGCTTGCCAAGAGCTCGTAGATTTCCGGCATCGCAAGATCCGGTTCGCAAAACGAATCGACGAGTTCGGCGAGGAGATGTCCGGTTGCAAAAGCTCCGGGTTCGACGACGCCGTTCCAGTGTGTCGTGCGTAGTTGCGCGCTCGTGATGACGTCCAGATTCCGGCCGCGGTGAAGCGTGAGCGTCGCCTCGGAGAGAAACTCGAGTCGCCCGCCGACGTGACTCTTCGTGCGTCGAATCCCTTTGCCGACCGCATCGACCTTTCCGCGCAGGCGCGTGAAGAGCGTGAAGATCTTGTCCGCCTCGCCGAGATTGCGCGCGCGTAGGACGATCGCATCGGTCGTGTAGGTACGCTCGTTCAGCGTGCATCCTCGAGGGTCAGCGGTGAAAAGGCGGCCGGCAACAACGTCGCAATCGATTGCGTCTCGGCGACGCCATCGGCTTGCGTGATGACCGCAAGCGTCGGGCCGAATTCGATCAAGACCTGGCGGCACGCGCCGCAAGGCATCGTTGCCGTCCGGTCGGGTCCGACGACGGCAATCGCCTCGAACGCCAGCGCCCCGGCGGCGACGGCGGCAAACACCGCAACGCGTTCCGCGCACATCGAGAGCCCGTAGGATGCGTTCTCGACGTTTGCGCCGCGAAAGACGCGGCCGTCGCGCGCGAGCAGCGCGGCCCCGACGGAAAAATGCGAGTACGGTGCGTAGGCGTTCGCGCGAGCCGCTCGCGCGGCTGCAAGCAGATTAACTTGGTCGTACGCCATCGGGTTCGAGTTCCGCGGCATCCGCAGAGTGCGCTTTGCCATTGGTCAGCACGCGTACGGTAAGGATGCGGCGGCCACGCGTCCGATCGACGCGCAATCTCACGCCCGGCGCCGCTTGAATTTCTTCGCCTTCGCGCGGTAAGCGACCGAATAATCCGACGGTGAAGCCGCCGATCGTTTCGAACTCTTCGTGCGGCAATTCCAAATCGAGTTCGGCATTGAGATCTTCGATATTCACTCCCGCCTCGACGATCGATTCGTCGGGCTCGATGCGGCGAATCGGTTCTTCTTCACCCTCGTCGTGTTCGTCGCGAATCTCACCGACGATCTCTTCGAGCAGGTCTTCCATCGTGACCAAACCGGCGGTACCGCCGTATTCATCGAGCACGATTGCAAGCGAATACTTCCCGCGCTGCATGTCGCGCAAGAGTTCGGAGATGCGTTTGTTCTCTGGAACGTGCGTGACGGGTCGCATGATCGACCGTAACGAGGCATTCGCGATGCCGCCCTCGGAGAGGCTGATGAGCAGTTCGCGATCGTGCACGACGCCGATGATGTTATCGATCGTCTCCTCGTACACCGGCAACTTCGAATAGCCGTCAGCGATGACGAGATCGAGCGCGCGCCGCGGGGTTGCGGTGAGTGCGACGGCGATCATGCGCGTGCGCGGCGTCATCACTTCGCGCACGATCGTATCGCCGAATTCGATGATCGAGTGAATGAGCTCGCGTTCGTCGGCTTCGAGCACGTTCTGTTCGACGCCCACGTTCACCATGGTTTTGATGTCGTCTTCGGTGACGTATGGTCCATTCGAAAGCGGCCGTCCGCCGAAGAGCGCAACGAGCCAGTTCGATAGCGAGAGGAACAACCACGTAAACGGGGTCAGTAGCCAAATCACGCGTCGTAGCGATGGAGCGATGCGAATCGCCCAGCGTTCGCTATCGGAGACGGCGACCGTTTTCGGAAGAATTTCCCCAAAGAGCAGAATGGCGACCGTCATGAGGAGCGTCGACCAAATCGCCGCGTGCGGAATGCGCGCCATGATGAAGAGATAGGTTGCGACCGAGTCGGCGGCCAGCAACACGAACGTGTTGCCGATCAAAACCGTGGTCAAAACGCGATTGCGGTCCTCGAGGAGCGTCTCGAGCGCTTTTGCGCCGACGATCTTGCGCTCGGACATCGCACGAGCTTTGAGTCGTGAGAGCGAGACGATCGAGGCCTCGGATGCAGCAAAAAATGCCGCTGCGCTCGTAAGCACGATCAGCGCGAGAATTTCCGGCCAAAACGGGGTCATCGGTTAGACGTCCGGACGCATCGGCGGCGGGTGCTCGCGACCCTTAGCGGGTCGGCGGCCGCAGGTAGCGGATCATCAGGTAGAGGGTCGTCAGTATTCACAGGCGGCCCTATTATACCACAGGGCGTCCATGCACCATCAGAAAGAGCGCGTAGCTCACTCCGGCCCCAAGCAGGCTGCCCAAGGCAACCTCACGGAACGAGTGGATTCCGGCCTCGACCCGCGCCTGGACGACGAGGAAGGCGAGAAACAGCGCGAGCGCGCCGATCAGGGCGCTTTGGCTGAGGAGCGAGACGAATGTGGCCGCCGCGAAGGCCAGCGCCGCATGACCGCTTACCGCGCCGCCTTGCAGGACGGAGCCCCGGCCGACCCAGGCTTTGGCGACGACCGTTGCGATAGAAACGACCACCAACGAGATGAACACGGCATTGGCCGGTACATTCAGCGCCGCGCGATAGACCCGGTCGCCCCCGGCGAGGATGCCTTCGTAGAAGGTCAGATAGCCGACGATCACGGCCGCGCACGCGACGACGAGCACGGCACCGGCGGCCGTATCCTTGGCGATTTTGGCCAGCGGATGGTGCGCAACGGTCATCAAGTCGACGACCGATTCGATCGCCGTATTGATCAGCTCGAAGGCGAGCACCACGGCGACCGTGATGACGATGCCGATGACGTAGGGTCGCTGAAGCCGCAACACCATCGTCAAAACCAGTACGATGGCGGCGGCCAGCAAATGCAGCCGCATGTTGCGCTGCGATTTTGCCGCATAGATGATGCCCGCAAACGCGTAATGGAACGGCGCCCAGAAACCGCTTTCGTGAACGAGTTTGACGCCGGGGGCGGGTTTGGGTCGCGGCTGCTTCACGGTTGCGATTGGTTAGCGATCAATACGGCCAGGGCATGCCGATCGCGCTTGCCAGACGCCGCTCCTCGCCCTCCATCGCCGCTCGCTCGCCCGGTTCTTCATGATCGTGTCCGAGCAGATGCAAGATCCCATGGATGAGCAGCCGCTGAACTTCGCGGTCGAGCGTTGCGTCGTATTCCGCGGCCTGACGGCGCGCCGTGTCCACGCTGATGACGATATCGCCGAGCAATCGTTCCGTCTCGCCGTCGCCGTCGTCCCCAGCCTCGTAGAGCGGGAAACTCAACACGTCGGTCGGTTTGTCTTTGCCGCGATAGGTCCGATTCAGTTCGCGAATCTTCGGATCGCGCACGAACGACACCGAAAGACTCGCACCCGCTTCTCCGACCGCCGCAAGCAGATCGTGGATCAGCGGCTCGAGCGCGAGGGTATCGAGACCGCTCTTACGCGTCGCGTTGGTCAGATAGACGGGCATACGCCTTGATGATCTTTCCGACCAGCGGATGACGGACGACGTCGCTTGCATCGAGCGTGACGATTCCGATGTCGTCGATCCCGGAAAACAAACGCGGTACGTCGACGAGGCCGCTCACCGAACCGCGCGGCAAATCGATTTGCGTTGCATCGCCGTTGACGATCATCTTCGCATTCGCACCCAGTCGCGTGAGGAACATCTTGAGTTGTTCGCGTGTCGCGTTTTGCGCTTCATCCAGAATCACGAATGCGTCGCTGAGCGTACGGCCGCGCATGTAGGCGAGCGGCGCGACTTCGATGACGCCGCGTTCGAGGTATTTTGCAACCGTTTGATCGTCGAGCATTTCGGCGAGTGCGTCGTAGAGCGGACGCAGATACGGATCGACTTTTTCTTTAAAATCACCCGGCAGAAAACCGAGCTTCTCGCCCGCTTCGACGGCCGGTCGCGAGAGGATGATTTTCGAGATCGCGCGTGCTTTGAGCGCACGCACGGCCATCACGATGGCAAGAAACGTCTTGCCCGTTCCGGCCGGGCCGATGCCGAAGGTGAGGGTGTTGGACTCGATGCTCGCAACGAACGCGCCTTGACCCGCGGTCTTCGGTCGGATTTCTTTTCCGCGCGCCGTCTGTATGAGCGTCGGCGGAATCGCGCGCGCGCTTGCGTTCTGCGCGGCAAGCGCCACGTCATCGGGCGTTACTTGCGCGCCACGTTGCGCGGCGGCCAGCATCGCTCCAAGGACGCGTTGCGCGTGCTCGACGGCCGTCCGTTCCCCACGGACGAGCAGCTGTTCGCCATTCAAATGGACGACGACCGGGATCAACGCTTCGAGCGCAGAGATATTCTGATCGTGCTGCCCGCAAAAGCGGAGCGGGTCGGACAGGCCGACGAGTTCGAAGGCTTGCTCGGTCATTACGCTTGCCAGCGGGCTACCTCGTAAATACGCACGTCCTTTAGAAGCCGCGGCGGTCGCTGAAGTTGTCGACTAGCGCAACGATTTTGGTGGTCCGAGTACCTCACTTGCGACGATCGCACCCAGCAGTCCCTGCGGGGTGCGAAACTGTGTCACCCACCCGGGCTCGACCGGAGGCTCCGCAGCGACCGGGGTGAGCGTTTGGGCACGAAGTCGAAGCGATGGGCGACGAACGTCGACCGGCGTGTCGGCAACCGTCCGGGCGGCTTGCATTGGCGAGTTCGGATGCGGAACGCTCGGGACTTGGCCGCCGGGGGCGGCTGAGCGAGGCGCGCGGGCGCGTTCGATCCGGCCGGCTCGTCCGCGCATCTGTTGGACGATCCAGGCGAAGAGCGCTCCAAAGAGTTCGTCCATGGGCGGCTACTTCTGCGGCGGCGGCGGGATGTCGGTCGGGTTCACGCCCTGACCGATCGCGCCGCGCATGTCGGTGTCGGCTTTGATGTTGTTGAGCTTGTAGTAATCCATGATCCCAAGATTACCGCTGCGAAACGCTTCGGCGATCGCTTGCGGGATCTGTGCTTCGGCCTCGACGACTTTTGCGCGCATCGCCTGCGTCTGCGCTTTCTGCTCTTGTTCGGCCGCCTGCGCGGCGTATTGGCGTTCGGCGGCCTTCGCTTGCGCGATACGACGGTCGGCTTCGGCTTGCGTGGTTTGCAATTCCGCGCCGATGTTCTTGCCGACGTCGACGTCGGCGATATCGATCGAAACGATCTCGAAGGCTGTCCCCGCATCGAGCCCTTTGGCGAGTACGGCTTTGGAAATACGGTCGGGATATTCGAGCACTTCTTTATGATCGACGGCAGCACCGACGGCGGAAACGACGCCCTCGCCGACGCGCGCGACGATCGTCGATTCGCCCGCGCCACCGACGTAGCGATCGAGGTTCGAGCGCACCGTGATGCGCGCTTTGACGTTGAGCTGAATACCGTTCTGTGCGACGCCTTGGAAGATCGGCGTTTCGATCACGCGCGGCGTGACGGACATCTGCAGCGCTTCGAGCACGTTGCGTCCGGCAAGGTCGATGGCAGCGGCACGCTGCCACGCAAGCGGGATCTGCGCCCGCTGCGCGGCGATCATCGCAAGCGTCACGTTGCCGATATTACCGCCCGCAAGAATGTGCGACTGCATCTGATCGACCGTAAGATCGAGCCCGGCTTTGCGCGCGCGAACCAGGTTGGAGACGATCTCGGATGCCGGCACGCCGATGATCCGCATGCGGATGAGCGACCCGATCGAGAGCGGGACGCCCGCGGCGATCGTGCGGATCCAAAGACCCAACGGAAAGTAGTACAAAAACAAGAAAACGCCGACGATAACCGCAACGACGCTGATACTAAAGACCGCGACCATCAAGTTTCCTTTCCCATGCGCTCGAGCGCATCGATCGACCGTACGAATATCCGCGCGCCTTCGACGCGCGTGACACGTACGGCCGACCCGGCGGAGACGAACTCGCCTTCCGTCAACACATCGATCCGCTCGCCGCCGATAGTCGCGACCCCGGCGGGCCGCAGAAACGACGACGCAAATCCCGTCTGTCCGATGAGATTCACGTGACTTGCGCTCGCTACGTACTCGGGACCTTGCACGCCGACGAACACGATTCTCCGCATGAAGGCACTCTCGGGAATGAAACGAGTCGCAAGCGTAAAGAAGATCGCGGTCAGGACGATCGCCACGGCAACCGACTGCACGGCAACGAAGAAGAACGGAATACCGAACGCGAGCACGATGGCGCTCAAGAGCGCGACGACGCCGAGCCCGCCGGCGAGGCCGTGACCGGGCAGCACGTGAAGCTCGAAAAGAATACCGACGATTCCGAGCAGCGCGAGTCCGATCACGAGGCCATTGGAGAATCCGGCATACACGTGCGCTCCGAAGAACAGCGCGAGCGCGCCGACGCCGATGGTGCCGGCGATCCCATGTAAGGTCTGCATTTCGAGGAGTAAACCGAGAAAACCGAGCGTGATGAGCAAACCGCTGATCTGCGTATCGGTCGCAAAACGCGCGATTTTTTCACCGAACGTATATTCGCCCTCGATGATATGCGCGCCACGTAATCCCAAATACGCAAACGCCGCGCCGCGCGAAGGCTCGACGGCATCCACGAAGTGCGCGCTCAAAGCGTCATCGGCGGTGAGCGAGAGGATGGCGCCCGCGTTCTTGTACGGCGGAGCGTCGAGCGTCGCATCGACCATCCCCCCGGCAATCTGCGTATTGCGGTGATACCGACGCGCGGTCGATTCGAATTCGGCGCGCAAGGCGGAGACCGTCTTCACGGATTTTGGAATCGGCTCCGCCGCGCCGATGCTCGAACCCGGCGCCATGACGATCTTCTCGGCGGCAAGCGTGACTAGGGCACCCGCCGACCACGCGCGCTCCGAGACGTAGGCATAGACCGGAATTGGCGATGCAAAAATCGCGTCGCGAATTTCCGTACCGGCGCTGACCAAACCGCCGAACGTGTTTACGTCGAGCACGATCGCCTTGACATGTTGCGCTTGGGCTTCGGCGATCGACCGCTGCACCAAATGCGCCATGCCGCCGTCGATCGTGCCGTGGATCGGGACGACCAACACCAACTCGCCCCCGCGCTGCGCCAGGGCCGGAAGCGTCATCCCGACCAAACCCGTCACCAGCAGTGCCAAAAAGAAAAGGCGACCCACGCCGCCTTCTACTACCGAGTGACGAGAAAGGTTACGCCGGAGCCAATTCTTCGGTGACCATCTGACGCACGAGGTTGCCATCGACGCCTTTGACTTGCGGCATGACGATCTTCATCACCGCGCCCTGATTGCGGGCTTCCGCGGCCAGGCTCGAAACGGCCGTTTTCACGATCGCGCGCACTTCATCGGGCGTCTTGGTTGCGGGTAAGAACGCCGAGAGGATATCACGCTCCACGGCTTCTTTGTCGGCGAGGTCCTGTCGCCCGGCCTTGACGTACTCGGCGATCGAATCGGTCCGCTGCTTGACTTGTTTGCGAACCGCATCGAGCATTTCCTCATCGCTGAGGTCGTGGCCGGCTTCGACGCGTTTGTAGGTGAACGCCGAGAGCGCGGAGCGCAAGGTGTCGAGTTTGACCTGATTGCGCGCCTTCATCGCTTCTTTGAGGGCGGTCGAAATATCGTCTTTGACGCTCATACGGGTGCCTTTAAAGAAAGATACCCCCGGGGATGTCCCCGAGGGCTTTGTCATTGCGGGGATTCGACCACGCGTACGGCGTGGGCGAAATCATTTTAGGCTCGGCGCTTTCGGGCGGCGGCCGATTTCTTCTTGCGACGGACGCTGGGCTTTTCGTAGTGCTCGTGCTTGCGAGCCTCGGCGAGAACGCCGGCCTTCTGCGTGGCTTTCTTAAAACGACGCAATGCGGACTCGATGGTCTCGCCTGGTGCAACGCGTACTTCCACTATTCAACCCTCCCTTCGCGGGGCGTACATTCCGCACGCCAGCGGTATCCTCGCCTTGGCGAGGACCCAAACGAGAACGTTACTACAGAAGGGCAATGAAGTCAAAGCGCCCGGCGACGAGACACTCCGCTCTCCGCTCGGCTGTTTTTGATGACCTGACCACCTTTCATGACCATCGTAACGCGTTCCGTCGCTCGGATGTCGGCCGTTGGGTCACCGGGGATCGCAATGATATCGGCCAGCTTGCCGGGAGCAAGCGTACCGACCCGGTTCTCGACCCCGAGCAGATCGGCGCCGACCGATGTCGCCGAGCGTAAGGCGTCGATCGGGCGCATACCCAGACCCGTCATCAGGGAGAACTCTTGCGCGTTTCCGCCGTGCGCCTGGACGCCCATATCGGTGCCGAAAGCAATTTTTACGCCGATGCGCACGGCGCTTCGGAACATCCGGTCGTGCGCGGTCTTTGCGGCGATCGCTTTCTTTGCGATCTCCGGCGGATAATTTTCGGGGTGACCGCCGGTCGTCTCGACCGCAAGATTCGTCGGGACGAGGTACGTGCCGGTCTTTTTCATCAACTGGAGCGTCTCGTCGGTGAGGAACGATCCATGTTCGATCGAATCGACCCCGGCACGAATCGCGACGCGCGCGGCCGTATCGCCGTGGCAGTGAACGGCGACTTTACGATGCAGACGATGCGCTTCATCGACGATTGCCGAGATTTCCGCGAACGTCAGTTGCGCAACGTCCACTTCATCGGTCAGCGAAAGCACGCCGCCCGACATCGAGACCTTGATGACGTCCGCGCCATATTTGATCTCGCGCCTGACGGCTTTGCGCATGTCGTCCGGACCGTCGGCGATCGCGTCGCCTGCTTCTTTGCCGAACAAGCCGCGACGAAATCCGGCGGTATCATCGAAGTGACCGCCGGTCGCGCCGATCCCGTACGTTGCAACGTACATGCGCGGTCCGGGGACGAGACCTTCATTGATACCGTTACGCAAGCCGACGTCGATCAAGTCCGGCGCGCCGACGTCACGCACGAACGTGAAACCGGCATCGAGCGTCTTCTTTGCATACGATGCAGCGAAGAGCGTTTGCTCGGAAATCTCGCGCCGCATGCCGGCGAACGAATCGGCAAGATAGTTGCCGCTAAATTCCGAGGTCAGGTGCGTATGCGCATCGATGAATCCCGGCGAGAGCGTCGCATCACCGAGATCGAGGACGGTTGCCCCCGCGGGGATCGCAAGTCCGCTGCCGACCGCCACGATGCGATCGCCCGTGACGATCACCATAGCGTTTTGGACGATGTCGTGCACGCCGTCGAAGAGACGCGCGGCTTTGAGGACCGTGGTCGTCGGTACCGATTCGGCGGCCGCGACCGGCACCGTCGTTCCGAGGAACGACACGAGCAAAAGAGCGGCGCATGAAGCGCGCAGACGAATCATCCTGACGGCCATCCGATCGCGCGTCCACATGGGACGTGCCGGCGAAAGTGAACTAGAAGAAAAGATCGGGATTGGTTGCGACGATGTGGGCGTACATCGTTTGGAAGTGCAGCCAGCCGATGAACGGGCTGCCGACGTGCTCGCGGCTATAGCGAGCCCGCTCGGGCGTAACGGTCGTGGGCGCGACGCGCGCGTTTTCCGTCAGCAGTTGAACCTTGCAGCACCGTTCGAGCGCGATGAACCAAAAGGCCGCATCGTCGATGCTGTGGCGGCTGGCCGTGATGAGGCCGTGATTTTGGTGGAGTACGGCTTTATTATGCGCGAACGCCTCGGCGACGGCATGGCCGGCACCGTCCGCGACCGCAACGGCACCGCCGGCATCGTTCACAACCGCGTGGTCTTCGAAGAAACAGGCCGCATCTTGCGTGATCGGGTCGAGCAGCCGCCCCATCGACGCCCACGCGGTTCCGTAGACGGTATGGGCGTGACACATCGCAACGATATCGGGCTGAGCGTTGTGGACGGCGGAGTGCAGCACGAAGCCGGCCCGATTGAGCGCGTGCGTACCTTCAACAACGTCACCCTCGTGATTCGCCAAGATCAAATTCGAAAGCTTGACTTGGGAAAAGTGGACCGCCATCGGATTGGTCCAGTAGAGTTCGGGATGTTCGGGATCGCGCACGGTCAGGTGACCGGCGAACCCGTAGTCGAAGCCGTGCATAGCAAATGCGCGACAAGCGGCGACCAGATGCTCCTTGCGATAGCGCCGCTCATCGACGACCGTTGCGAAGCTCGGCATCGCCGGAAAAATGAGGCCATCCTGTTCGGGTTGATAGATCGACGCGCGCGTTTGCAGCATCACGATACCTCCGGTCGTAGCGCCTTGCGCCGAGGCTCGAAGATCGCCTGCCGTTCGAACTATGCTACCCCGGAGGCCACGTCATTTGTCGCCCACCAAGAACGTGGAAATGCAAATGGCCGACCGTCTGGCCGCCGTCCTTCCCCGTATTGACGACCACGCGATAGCCGTCGGGAAACGTCCCGCCGATCTCGGCGGCTGCCGCGAGCAGACTCGCCGCTTGCGCGCCGCTCGCCGCACTCGCAAACGCGGTGAGTTGATCTGCATGAACGGTCGGGATGACCAGCACGTGATGCGGTGCCTGTGGGTTGAGATCGTGGAAAGCCACGACGTGTTCGTCGCGCAGCACTTCGCGAGCGGGGATTTCCTTGCGAACGATCTTGCAAAAAAGACAATCGGTCATGATTTCGGTTTCATCAACTCCCAGTGATACTGCGTATCGGGGCTCGGCACGAAGCCCGTTATCGACGATTTGATCAAGATCGGAACGGAGCGATGGATGAGCGGGATCGCGGGAATTTGGTCGTGCACCATCGTGACGGCCTTCTGATAGATGATCGCACGTTTTGCCTGATCGGCTTCGGCTTGTCCCGCGAGCATGAGTTTATGGAACGCCGGGTCGCGCCAGAACGAATAGTTCTGCGCGGTCCCTTTGTGCGCCGAATCTTCATCGAGCAAGACGTACATGAAGTTATCCGGGTCGCCGTTGTCACCGCTCCAGCCGATCAAACACATCTGGTGTTCCCCGTTGCGAACTTTTTCGAGGAAGACACCGAACTCGTACGGCTGCAAGGTGACATCGATGCCGATCGCTTTGAGTTCGGCTTGCAGCGTTTCTGCGAGACGTTGCGGTTCGGGCATATACGGACGCGGCGTCGTCGGATAGTACATATTCGTTGCGAAGCCTTTCGGAAAGCCCGCTCGCGCGAGCAGTGCTTTCGCTTTTGCAACATCGAATGCATACGCTTTGACGGCGGAGGTCTCACCCAGCATGCCTTTGGGCACCCAGTTGTCGGCGACGACCGTTCCCGAACCGTAGAGTTTACCCGCGATCGACGGCAGATCGAGCGCGTAGGCGATCGCCTGACGCACGAGCAGATTGTCGAACGGCTTCTTCTCCAAATTCATCGCAAGATACGAGAGATTGTTCGCGGGCTGCTCGGCGACGGTGATCGTCTTGTCGGAGGCCGCACTGCGCGCGTCATCCGGGCGCGGCTCGGTCAGCATGTCGATCTCGCCTTTTTGCAACGAGAGAACGCTCGTCGCTTGATCCGGGATCGCGCGTATGATGACGTTTTTGTACGCGGGTTGCGGGCTGAACGTGGGATTCGCGGCAAGCGTCATGTGATCGTCTTTGATCCACTCGACCACGGTGTACGGTCCGCTGCCAACCGGTTTTTGTTCGAAACCTTTGGGATCGGAAATGATGGCTTTCGGCGAGCCGATCGCAAAGGACGGCATCGCAAGATTGCGCATGAAGGGCCCGAGCGACCGGGTGAGTTTCATTCGCACTTGGGTCGGCGAGACGACCGTAACGTCGCCGATCACACCGGGAAAGCCGCCGAACTGATCGCCGTAGAAGGTGTAGGCGAAATTGCCGTGACTGGGATCGGACTTGAGGCGCCAACGATCGAAATTGAATTTGATGGCCGCCGCATCGGCCGGTGTGCCGTCGCTGAATTTCACGCCCGGGACGAGCGTGAACGTGTACGTTTTTCCATCGGGGCTGACCGTCCACGATTTCGCGAGCCCACCTTCGACATCGAACGTGCCGGGTTTGAAACGCACCAAGCCCTGCATCACCTCGGAGGTGACGTTGAGCGAATTGCCTTCGACGGCATGCGAGGAATCGAGGTTTTCCGAGTCTTTGACGCGCGCCATGACGAGCGTATCTTTCGCTGTCGTGGCTGCTCCGCCGCCGCACGCAGCGAGCGTTATGGTAAGCAGCAAACTCGCGGCGCGAAAGCGTCGGCGTCGGGAATCGGTCACGCGGAATCTCCTTGGACTAGCGGGTACGAATCGTAAACGTCCACGACCGCGTCGCAACGTTGCCGGCGAAATCACCGGCCTTGACGGTAACGGAGACGGTGCCGTCGGCGAGCGCCGACGATGGGCTGTAGGTTATGAACGTCGGTGTGACGGTTGCATTCGCCGTGACATCATTGCCGTTGACGGTGATGCGAACGCTGCCGGGATCGATCCCGATATCCGCCGGTGAATTGTAGGTGGCAAAGATACTGGGCTTGGGATTATTCACCGATTGCCCGGCGGGCGGCGCGATTTCGGTGATTTGCGGTGGAGTCGTTGCAGCGCTGACGAGTTGTTTTGCCTGAGCGCGCGGCGCTTCCGTGCGGCCGAGCACCAGATGTCCGTACACGGGCGTTGCCGGAAAATTGACGCCGCTCGGTACCGTAAAGCGGCCGACGTACGTGCCCGACTGCGTCTCGCGCATGTCGAGATGCGGTAAATACGAGCCAATGTCGAAACTCGCGCGTGCGCCGGCCGTCCCGACCAGCGTGACCTCGAACGATTCGCCCGATCGTAGCGGACGCGTCGCGGAAACGGTGAATTGCGCGATCGTAAGGGCGGGCGCGCCGGGAAGCGTCTGCACGGGTGCAGTGCCGGGCGATGCGGCGGGTGTCGGTGAGACTTCCGCGACCATGCGCGAGGCGATGATCTCACGTCGTTCGCCGGTCTCCGGATTGATTCGCACGACGACGTTATCGCCGACGCGTAAATCACCGAGCGTTGCCGGTTGACCGTTGAGCGTGATCGTCGATGATTTATCGGCGGTGACGACGGTGCCGTCGCCGAGCACGACGGCGCTGCCGGAAACCGCCGCAAGCGTACCCGCGTGCGAGGTGTACCGGACGATCAATTGATCGACCGAGCCATCGCGGTTCAGCGCGATCGAGACCGCATCGCCCGGATGCACCGAATTGAGCGTGCCGTCCGTCGTCGTGCGCGTCTTGAAATCTTGAATGATGATTTTTGCATTCGAGGTGATCGACACCGTCCGCGAGCGGCCGCTCTGCACCACGGTTACCGATTCCGGCGCCGAGTAGAGGTCGACCGCCGTCACGGTCCCGCTCACGTGCGTCAGTCCGTTTGGCCCGACGACCGAAACGCTGCGCGTGCGACCGACGAGAACGGAGACGATTTCGATGCGCTGCGCTTTTGCATCGTACGACACGTTCGCGCCGAGCGAATCGGCAACGAAGCGGAGCGGCACGTAGGTTGCGCCATCAAAGCTGGTCGCCGGGCCTTGCATGCGTACGACCACGCCGTCGACATTGGCATTCGAACGGCCATCGACGATGACGATGCGCTTACCGGGGCCGGAGGCGACGATCTGATCGCCGTTGCGATCGACAGAAATACCGAGCGATGAATAGATGCGGACGACCGGCACGAGCACCCGCGATCCAACCACGCGCGGCGCGGGGTCACGTTCGAGCTCGACCCCGTTGACGACGATCGCAATCGCGCGCGTCGGCGCCTCATCGCGCGGCGGCTTCGGCGGTGCCGCTACGGCAATGCTGCCGAGCGAGGCACCGAGTGCGAGCGCGAGCGCAGCGACGCGCAGGCGACGGGAAGAGTCAAGCATCCAAAACCTCGTGGTACACGGCAGCAGTCGCCGCCGCGAATCGGTCCCAAGTATACGCGCGAACGGCCACAGCGCCCTCGCTCGCAAGGCGGCGCGAACCACCCGGCGCGTCGATCGCTGCCTGAAGAACGTCGGAGAGCGCGCTTGCGTTGCGAGCCGGAAAGGTCGTTGCGTACGGGCGCACGATGGTCGGGACGGCTTCCTCCGATGCGATGACCGGCGTACCGACGGCGAGTGCCTCGAGCATCGGGATGCCGAACCCCTCGGCAAGCGCCGGCTGAACGTAGGCAAGCGCCCCGCGATAGTGTGACCAAAGTGTCTCGTTCGAGACATCGCCAAGGAAACGGATCGCGGCGTCGGGGCGTGCAAATTTCGCGCGCACGTCCGGTTCGTCCGGGCCGGTCAGCACGAGGTCGACCGGACGCTCGAGCCGCGACCAGGCCGTGTAAAGCGTGTTGAGATTCTTGTGCGGCCGGTGATTGCCCGCGTAAAACAAATACGGGCGCTCGCCGCTCGTCCGCGTCACGGTTTCGAGAAGCGCGCGATCGAAGCCGAGCGGCACCACCCGGCACTGTGCGCGCGGAACACGCAAGTAGCGTTCGCAATCATCGACCGTTCGCTCGTCGCCCATGAGCAGAAGCCGGGCGCCGCGCGCCACGACCCCGCCGAGCGTTGCATAAAACGTTGCGGTGACACGCGAAAACAATTCGGGGTGGCGCAGATGAATGAGATCGTGCACGGTTGCAACGTAGGGCTGCGCGCGGATGGCGGGAGCGAAGAGCGTCGGATAGTGCACGAGGCGCGGCTGGAGACGCGCGAGTTCGAGCGGCAGCCCGATCTGCTCGCCGAAACCGAAATTCTCACCGCGTCCGACCGAAGCGACGTGCAACGTAGGAGCCGCCCTCGGCAATCCCCGTAGCAATTCGTCCAGATACACGCGCGTGCCGACCGACATCCGTCGCGTTCGGCGAACGTCGATCGCCACGTCCGGTCTCACAGCAGCTCGCGATACACGTCGATCGTGCGTCGCGCACAGCGATCCCACGTGAGGTCGCGCGTTGCTTCCTTGGCGATCCGCGCACGTTCGCGGGCGACGTCAGGTCGTTGAAATGCACCGTTGAGTTCGCGGCGCAGCGCATCGGCATCGCCCGCGTCAAAGGCAACCACATACGGCCGCAGTACGCCGGGAATCGCCGAATCGGCAGCAATGACCGGCGCTCCGCTGCGCGTTGCCTCCAGCAGCGGCAATCCGAACCCTTCGCGCAGCGCCGGATGGACGTAGGCAACCGCACCGGCGTAGACGGCGCGCAACTCCGCGTCCGTGCGCTCGCCGAGAAACACGATTTCCCCACCGTCGTCGCGCATTTCCCGCGAGTGTAGATCCCCATCTTCATCGCCGCTGAGCAGCAGATCGACCGGCCGCGGCGTATGCATGGCGCGCCACGCGGCGTAGAGCGTGCGTAAATCTTTGTGTTGGCGGCGGTTGCCGACGTAGAGCAGATACGGACGTCGGTGCGTGAACGGCGGCGCAGCCGGCAAATCGTCGACGCCGAGCGGAACGACGCGAACGCGCGCGCCATCAACGCCAAGATAGCGTTCGCAATCGGCGATCGTCGCCTCATCATCGACGATGATCCGGGCCGCATGGCGAGCGACCGGCGCGACCACGTTGCGGTAGTACGGGCCGACTTTTTTCTTGCCGAACTGCGGATAGTGCAGATCGATGAGATCGTGAATCGTTACGACGTACCGCGCGGGGATTACGCGTGGCGTATACACGGAGAGAAAATGCACGAGCTGCGGACGATTGCGCAGGATCCAGAGCGGCATGCGGATCTGCTCGTCCGAATCGAAGTTGTCGCCGCTGCCGAAAGTAGCAAACGCAAGATCGGGCGCAAGCACCGGGACGCGTGCGGCGATTTCCCGCGCGTAGTTCAGCATGCCAACGGACATGTGCGAGGTCGCCCGCACATCGAGCGCGATCGTCATCGGGCGCGTAGCGCAAGCCAATGCACGAGCACGTTGTAAACCGCCGCGTGAAAGGCGACGTAGAGTCCACGCCATCCATCGCGCCAACCGCCATACCGCAGGATCGACCAGACGAAGCGCGGCCCCGCGACCCCAAGCGCCATCGCGAACTGCAGCGGCGTACTCGTCCGACCGCTGGCCTCGATCGTCGTGTAGCGACGGAATTTTTCCTGATAGGAGGCAAGCGTCGGGTACGAATCGTGCAGCAGCGCACCGGGCAATTCGGCGACGTCCGCTTGCGGAACCCACTCTTCGTGCAGATCTGCCGTGCCGCCGGCGGCAGGATTCGCACGCAGCTGCGCGCCGTCCGTGCGAAAGAGACGAACGATGCGTTCTTCGGACCAGCCGCAGGTCCGAATCGCTTCGCCACAGAGCGAGGTCACGCGGCGCAGTCGGTACGCGCCCACGCTGCCGTTCGCAGCAATGATCCCGCGGGCGAGTTCCGGTTCGAGCGCCTCATCGGCATCGAGCATGAGCGTCCACGCGGTCGCGACGCGTTCGACCGCATAGCGGCGTGCATCGACGAAACCGCGCCACGGACGCTCGATGACCGTCGCGCCGAATTCGCGCGCGATGCGCGCGGTCGCGTCGACCGACTCGGCATCGAGGATCAGAACCGGCATCGCGACCGGCAGACTCGCAAGCGCGCGCGGCAACCGCGCCTCCTCGTTCTTCGTGAGGATGACGACCGTTATGTCGGCCGGATTCAGCGCCGCACGTACATCGCGGCGCCGTCCGGCGCGGAGCCCTGGGCCGCGGCGTTGCGTCGGGCAAGCGTTACGCCGACGAAGTCTCGATAGAGCGGAGATGGCCGCGTCGGCCGCGACAGGAACTCCGGATGGGCTTGCGTGCCGACAAACCACGGATGAAGCGTCTGTGGCAATTCGATGACCTCGACGAGCGACGTGCGGCCGACGATGTGGTGACCGGTGAAGCGCATCCGATGTTCTTCGAAGAGCGCTTTGTACTTGTTGTTGAATTCGTACCGGTGGCGATGCCGTTCGCTGATCTTCGTTGCACCATACGCGGTTGCGGCAAGCGAATCGGGTTCGAGTTCGCACTCGTACGCGCCGAGACGCATCGTGCCGCCCTTGAGATCGATATTGCGCTGCTCGGGAATGAAGTCGATGACCGGATCCGTCGTCGTCTCCGTCACTTCGGTCGTCATCGCATCGGTGAGGCCGCAGACGTTGCGCGCGAACTCAACGCACGCAAGCTGCATGCCGTAGCAGATCCCGAGAAACGGCACTTTATTCTCGCGCGCCCACTGAATCGCGCGCAGTTTGCCTTTCACGCCGCGTTCGCCAAAACCCGGGGCGACGAGGATACCGTCGACGTCGGCAAAGGCGGTCGCGACGTCTTCATCGAGCTTCTCGGAATCGAAGCGCACGATATCGACGCGCGTGTCGTGGAAGATGCCCGCGTGGCCGAGCGATTCGGTAATCGAGATGTATGCGTCTTTGAGTTCGACGTACTTGCCGACGAGCGCGATGCGCACGTGGTGTTTGGGTTGCTCGATCCGTTCGACGATTTTCGCCCACTCTTCGAGTTCGGGCTTCCGGGTCGAGAGCTTGAGCTTACGCACGGCGATCTCGGCGAGGCCTTCGGCTTCGAGATTGAGCGGCACACGGTAGATCGTCTTGGCATCGCCGTTCTGCACGACGGCCTGCGGCGGAACGTCGCAGAAGAGGCCGATCTTCTCTTTGAGCTCGACCGGAATCGGGTTCGAGCTGCCGGTTCGCACCACGATCGCGTCGGGCGAAATCCCGATCGCGCGCAGCTCGCGTACGCTATGCTGGGTTGGCTTGGTCTTTAGTTCGTCGGCAGCACCGAGATGCGGCAGCAACGTTAGATGGACGAACATGACGTTTTCGTCACCGACGTAGTGGCGAACTTGACGGATCGCTTCGAGAAACGGCAGCGATTCGATGTCACCGACCGTTCCGCCGACCTCGACGATGCAGACATCGGCGCCGCTGCGTTCGGCAACTTGCGTGATGTGCGCTTTGATTTCGTTCGTAATATGCGGGATGACCTGAACGGTCGCACCCAGATAGTCGCCGCGGCGTTCTTTCTCGATGACCGACTTGTAGATCTGCCCCGTCGTCACGTTATTGTCGCGGGTGAGCGATTCATCGATGAAGCGCTCGTAATGGCCGAGGTCGAGGTCCGTCTCCGCGCCGTCCTCGGTCACGAAAACCTCGCCGTGCTGGTACGGGTTCATCGTCCCGGCGTCCACGTTGATATACGGGTCGAGCTTCTGGATCGACACCGATATCCCGCGCGCCTTGAGCAAGCGGCCCAGGGAGGCGGCCGCAATCCCCTTGCCGAGCGAACTCACCACGCCGCCGGTAAAGAAGATAAATTTCGCCATATATGGGATAGCTACGCTTCTCGGGGCTAGCCCCGTCCGCCTCTCAGACCGGGAGGTGGCCGGTGTCGAACACCATCCGTACGCGGGTCCCGCCACGCCGATCGACGGAGACGTCGCGAGCGATCGCACGCACGATCGTCAGTCCGAAACCGCGGCCGGGCCGCCGATCGCGTTCGATGAAGTTTCCCTCATCGATTACATCGACGCACAGCGAATTTTCACCGACCTCGACGGCGAGCTCGATTTGACCGATTTCCGTTCCCTCGTATGCATGCTCCGCGGCGTTCGCGAGCGCTTCGCCGACGGCCGTCTGAATGTCGTCGCGCGAATCCTCATCGACGCCGATTGCCGTGAGAAATGCGACGAGGACGTGCCGAATCGCCCGCGTCGTGTTCGGTGTTGCAGGTCGACGGATGCGAAGGTGCGAGCGGTTCGTCAACGTTGTCTACCCATCAGGAGATTTTCGCGCGCCTCATCGACGGATGCGAAAATGCTGAAGGCGTCGGCTAGTCCAGCATACTGAACGAGTCGTGCAAACTGTCGCGCGACGATAACGAGAGCAACCGGGACCGCGTGTTCCGCTGCTTCCTTGTGAAAGCGAAGCAACTCGGCAAGGATGGTCGAGTCCGCGTACATGACGCCTGAGAGGTCAACGAGAATTGGGGACCCCGGTGCATCCACTCGCAGTATTTCACGAATCTCTGCGCGCCGATTGAGATCGAGTTCGCCATCCATCGTTATTATACGGATTCCCTCGATGCTCACGATGCACGTTTCTCCGGCGAGCGCCAGCTACGTCGCGCTCGCTCGCTTGCGGATTGTTGCCCTGTCGTTGTTGATTGCCCCTCATTCATTCAGACGCGCTTCCCGCTTACACGTGCATTGAGCCCGCCGACGGAAACGTGCACACCTTCGGCCGCTCGTTCGGCAAAACCGATCGTCAGGATCGCAACGTCATCGCCTGCGGCAGCCCCGTTGAAAATCGTGCGATGGATCAGCGCTGCGAAATCACTCCCGTGCTCGCCGGTCGCGGCGAGGACCGCATCCAAGAGAATTCGCTCGCCCTCGAGAACATCGCGCGTCTGTTCGACGGCCCCGTCAGTATAGAGAATGAGCGTCGCTCCCGGGACGGTTCGCACCCGGTACGTTTGATACGTCGCCTCACCCAAGGCGCCCAGCGGTAGCGCGCCGCACTCGAGAAATCGCGGCGCGGCCCCCGGCTCCATCAGAACCGGCGGTGGATGGCCGGCTACGGAATACGCGATGTCGCAGTTTTCAACATCCGCGTAACCCATCACCGCCGTCACCAGCGACGCTTTTTGGCGAATGAGGTCCTCATTGACGCGCGTCAAAACGGCCGCGGGCTCCGAATCGACGAGAGCGGAGGTAATGAGCGCTTGACGCGCTCGGTTCATGCCGACGGCCGCGTCGAGTCCGTGCCCCGTCACATCCCCGATCGCAAAGAGCACGCGATTTCCCGGCAATTCGAGTGCATCGTACCAGTCGCCGCCAACCCGTGCCTCTTCAAACGCCGGGACGTAGGTGGCACTCAATCGCAAAGCCGGATGACTGGGCAGTGGCCGCTGGGCGAAGGCATCTTGCAAGGTATCCGCGATCCGCTTTTCCGCAAGATACGAAGCGCGCAGCGCCGCCGCATCGCCACGCATGGCCTCGGCTCGCGTTCGTTCTTCGTCGAGTCGGCGCCACGTGCGAATCTGTTGCACGAAAAACGCGATGGCGAGGCCAGCAATGATGATTGCGGCGACCACACTCAAAAGCACGATGCGCCCGATTGCGGATTGCGCTGCGGCGTTGATCGCTCGCTCGCGTCCGTCGAGCACCGTGTCCGCCGAGACGATATCATTGCGGAAACGATCGACGAGCTGCTTTCCTTTTCGCTGCAGCGTCGGTGAAAAGCGACGATTGATGAGCGGTCCGGCGATCGTCCGCTGCCATCGGTCGTTCGTTGCCAGCGCATCATCCAGCGGTCGAGCGGCCTCCGAGGCTCCAACCGCAAGGACCGCTGCGTTCAGTCGCGCGAAGGTCGCCTTCAGCTTCGGGGTTGCAAAATAATACGGTTCGAGAAAAACGCGGTCGCCGGTAGCGGCAAAGCCGCGCATCCCCGTCTCTTCATCCAGCTGCAATTTCAGCGCTTCAAGTGAGAGTGCTTGGGCGGATCGAACGTTCTCAGCGTTTTGGAATGACGTAGAAATAGTGCTCCGCACGGCGACCCCACCGACCATGATGATCGCGACCAACAAGAGAACGAGGGCTCCGGCAACAACGGGAAGTCTGCTGGACGATGAAGACACCCCGGCCGCTTGGATCATTTTTTCACAATTCCTTGAGCGCCAGATAAACATTTTCGTGTTCGGAGCGCTATCCGGGTGCAATCACCGTGACGAAACGCGGAAGGGAGCTGTAATCCGCTTTCACCTCGACCGTCGCGTTCGGCCAATTCTCGCGCACGAGTAAGGCAAGATCGACCACATTGACGGGGGCGGCTTCGAGGAACGCCGCGCCACCCGGTGCGAGCAGCGCTTCGAGTGTCGGCACCAGGCGTGCGTACAGGTCGAGTCCCGCGCCGCCGCCATCGAGCGCGAGGCGCGGTTCGTGTGAAACGGGGTTTGGGGCGAGGGCGATTTCGTCCGTCGGAACGTACGGTAAATTGGCGACGATTGCATCGTAGCGGCCGAAGCGGAAAAGCGGTTCGCCGAGATCGCCGTGAACGAAACTGATGTGTTGGAACACATCATTTCGGGCGGCGTTCTTGCGCGCTACCGAAAGCGCATCGCGCGAAATATCGGTTGCGAACACATTGAGCGACGGCAGTTCGCAGGCAAGCGAAATCGCAATGATCCCGGAGCCCGTGCCGATGTCGGCGGCAAAGCCAAGGACGCGTTCGATGCGACGCAGATGGGCGATCGCTGCTTCGACGAGCAGTTCGGTTTCCGGGCGTGGCACGAGAACGCGTCCATCGACCTCGAACGTCCGACCGAAAAATCCGGCCGTGCCGATGATGTACGGAACCGGTCGGCCGCGTTCGCGTTCGACGAGCGCGTCGTGGAAGCGTTGACGGATCGTCTCTTCGAGCGGTTCGTCACCGTGGACCAGAAAATAGACGCGATCGCAATCGACGATGTGGGCGAGCATCAACTCGGCGTCCATTGCCGCCGAGTCGGAGACGGACGCAAGACGGGCCGTGGCTTCCCGGAGAACGGCGCTGATCGTCATGCGGCGGGCTCTTCTCCGGCGAGGAGACGAGCCTTTTCATCGCGTTGCAGATCGGCCACGAGCCGATCCATGTCGCCTTCGAGAATCGTCTTGATGTTCTGGTAGTTCTGATTGATGCGATGATCGGTGATGCGGTCTTGCGGGAAATTGTACGTGCGAATTTTCTCGCTGCGATCGCCGGTGCCGACCTGGCTCTTGCGCAGCGATCCGACCGCCTCTTCGGCCTCACGGCGCTGGCGCTCGGCGAGCTGCGCGCGCAACATGCCCATCGCGCGCTCGCGATTCTGAATCTGCGAGCGCTCTTCGCTGCACTGCACGATGATGCCGGAGGGCACGTGCGTAATGCGGATCGCCGACTCCGTCTTATTGACGTGCTGGCCGCCTGCACCCGAGGCTTTGTAAGTATCGACTTGCAGATCTTTTGCGTTGATTTGCACCTCGCCCGTGTCCTCGACTTCGGGTAACACGGCAACGGTCGCGGTGCTCGTGTGCACGCGTCCTTGCGTTTCGGTGAGCGGCACGCGCTGGACGCGGTGCACGCCCGACTCGTATTTGAAGAAACGATACGGCTCGCCACCGCGCACCGAGAGCACCAGTTCTTTCGAACCACCGGCCTCGGAGTCGCTCTGCGAGAGAATCTCGACCTTCATCTTCTTTATTTCAGCAAAGCGGCCGTACATACGGCCAAGCTCGGCGGCAAAGAGACTCGCCTCATCACCACCGGCGCCCGCGCGAATTTCGATGAAGATATCTTTGGAGTCGTTTCGATCGCGCGGCAGCATGAGCTCTTGAAGTTCTTCTTCGAGCGCTTTCTTGCGCGCGCGAAGGTCCTTGCCTTCATCCTCAGCCATTGCATGCATCTCGGCGTCGCTGCGGTCTTCGAGCAGCGCGTCGTTTGCCGCCATAGTGGCAAGCAGTTTCTTAAACTGACGAAACGCGAGCACGGTCGGTTCGATTGCCGAGCGTTCTTTGACGATCGCCGTAAACCGAACTTGATCGAAGCCGCCGCTCGGGTTTGCCAGAGCTGCGTCGAGTTCGTCAAATTTTTTGGAAAGATTTTCGAGACGATCGGTCAGTAACATACGGTATTTCGATCACGGGCGACGAGGATAAGAAAAAGCGAGCCGCTCGCGCGACTCGCTTCCGGAACACGTCAGGACCGCTACAGGGCGGCGGCTGCGGCCTCGTCTTTTGAGACCTTGCGCGCGTCGGCTTCGGCCTTCTTCTTTTCCGCTAAGGCAACGCGCTGGTTGAATTTTTCAACGCGGCCGGCGGTGTCGAGGAACTTCTGCTGCCCGGTGTAGAGCGGGTGGCATTGCGAACACACTTCGACGGAGATTTTCGGCAACGTCGAGCCGGTCGTAAAGGTGGCGCCACAGCCGCACGCGACTGAGGCTTCGGGGTACCATTTCGGGTGGATCTTGTCTTTCACAGCGGTCCTATCATATCACCCGTGGCAAGGGCCCTCGGGGCGGCCGCTGTAACGTATGCGGCTCTGCTCTCGTTAGAGAACCGTACCCCCACCTTGGAGTTGCTCTTGAAATTCGCCCGGCTCGGCTTCGGTCTCATTTTTGCGCTCGCGCTCGTCACCGGCGTGCGCTCGCTTGCCTCATCACAAGGCGCTCCGACGCCCCCACCCCCGCCTCGGCCCTTGCCGACCACCGGCACGGTGATCACGACCTCGACTGCACCGCCGACGGCATTGCCCGCCGGGATGCCCGTCCCGACCGTGCAACCGACGCTGCAGCCGACGCCGGCCGGGAAACGCGGTAAAAAAAGCGCCCCGTCGCCTGAGGCAAGCCCGACCGATACGCCCGAGCCGCCGCAGTTCGCCTCACTCGATGGCGTGTGGGAGATGCAGTTGCAGCCGCTCGACGGCGCCCGCACCGTGTACCAGCACCTGACCGTTAAGCAAGACGGCGCGAACGTCACGGGAACGTGGGATCGACCGGGCATGGCGAAAGTGCCGTTCACCGGCAGCTTCGATGGCCGCGTTTTCAAACTGAACGTCGCGACCAAGCCGAAAGAGACGATCTTCACGGGCTACGCAGAGAACTTCGGCGATATGGTCGGTTTGATCGACGCCGGCGGTAAAGCCGGTACGCCATTCACGGCCTCGCACCGCAAGAAAGAAAAGATCGGCCAGTAATGACGGAAGACCGGAAATTCGGTTTCCGCACCCGCGCCCTGCATGCGGGCACGCCGCCGGATCCGGAGACGGGCGCGCGCGCGCAACCGATCTATCTCACCTCGAGTTTCGTTTTCGACTCCACCGAACATGCCGCCGAACTCTTCGCGCTGCGCACGTACGGCAACATCTACTCGCGCATCGGCAATCCTACGGTCTCGGCGTTTGAGGAAAAGATGGCGAGTCTCGAGGGTGGTATCGGTGGCGTTGCAACCGCAAGCGGACTCGCCGCGCAACTGACGGCGATCCTTGCGATCGCGCAAAATGGCGACCATCTCGTGGCGAGTGCGAATCTGTACGGCGGAACGATCACGCAGTTCGGCGTGACGCTCAAACGCATGGGCATCGAGGTGACGTTCGTGTCCGGCGGTGCCGCGGCCGATCTTGCCGCCGCAATTCAGCCGAATACGCGCGCGATCTATACCGAGACGATCGGCAATCCGACCGGCAACATCGCCGATCTTGCGGCGATCGCAACGATGGCGCACGACCACGGCCTCCCGCTCATCGTCGACAATACGTTTGCCTCGCCCGCCCTTTGCCGCCCGATCGAACACGGCGCGGACATCGTCGTGCAATCGGCGACCAAATTCATCAGCGGACACGGCACGGCGATCGGCGGAATCATCGTTGAATCGGGCACGTTCCCGTGGGGCGCGGGGAAGCATCCGCTGCTCTCGACGCCGAGTCCCGGCTATCACGACATGAACTTTTCCGAGACGTTCGGCGAGTATGCGTTCCTGATGCGTGCGCGCGTCGAGGTGATGCGCGACGTCGGCGCCTGTCTCTCGCCGATGAACGCCTTCATGTTCATTCAAGGACTCGAAACGCTCGCGCTTCGGATGAAGGCGCATGTCGAGAATGCTCGCACGATTGCGCGCTTTCTCACCTCGCGCGATGAAGTGGCCTGGGTTTCATACGCGGAACTCGATGAGTCACCGTATCGCAAACTCGCGCATACCTATCTGCCGGAGGGGGCGGGTTCGATCTTCTCTTTCGGCCTGCGCGGCGGACGTGAAGCGGGACGCACGTTCATCGAATCGCTCGAACTCTGGAGCCACCTTGCCAACGTCGGTGACTCGAAGAGCTTGGTGATCCATCCCGCCTCGACGACGCACCAACAGCTGAGCGATGCCGACATGATGGCGTCGGGCGTGACCCCCGATCTGATTCGACTCTCGGTCGGAACCGAAGACGTCGACGATTTGATTTGGGATCTCGACCGGGCCCTGGTTGCATCGGCAAAACACACGCTCGCGGCTTCGCACGGACAATAGCGCATGATTCTCGATACCCTCGCCGACCGGCGCGCACTCCTCGACCGCTCGAAAACCGTCGCCATGGTCGGTGCATCGCCCAACCCCACGCGTCCGAGTTACTTTGTCTTTTCGTATCTGCGTACGAAAGCCAAGCTGACGATCGTGCCGATCAATCCGATGGTCGCCGCGATCGACGGCATCAAAGCCTATCCGACGCTCGCCGCTTACGCGGCCGAAAACGGCGCACCGGATATCGTCGACGTTTTCCGCAAACCGGCCGATGCGCCAGCGGTCGTCCGCGAAGCGATCGACGCGGGTGCGCGCGCGATCTGGTTCCAATACGGTGTGATCAATGACGAAGCGATTCGCCTCGCCGATGAGGCCGGCATGGACGTGGTCGTCGACCGTTGTCTCAAAGTCGAGTCGGCGCGTTTCGACGGCGGCCTCGCCTCTGCTGGACTCAACAGCGGCCTCATCACCGCACGGCGGCGCGGTCGCTAAGCCGGTAGGCGAATTTGTGCCGCACCACCGTTCGTCGACGGCGCACGTGACCTACCGCGACGAAGCCGCGGCACTCGATGCGCGTATTCTCGAGATCATCGGCCAAGACGAAGGCGCCGCGTGGGACGTCGATGCGCTCGCGTGCGATCTCTTCGCGCACCAAATTCGCTACAATGCACCGTACGGAGCGTACGCGAAAACCAAAGGCTACGATGGCGACCACCTGCCTACGCGCGCGGTCGACATTCCCGCCGTTCCCGCGGCAGCGTTCAAAGCCGCGACCCTCGCGACGTTCGATGTCGCTACTGCGGCCCAGTGGTTCGAAACGAGCGGAACGACGCAACGTGCAAGCGGTCGCCACTATCTCGAGACGACCGATCTCTACTGTGCCTCGCTGCTGGCCGGTTTCGATCGAGCGCTGCTCGCCGACGGTGCGCGTCTCCGCTATCTTCTCCTCGTCCCGGACCCGCGCGAGCGGCCGCATTCCTCGCTCGGTTTTATGATGGCGCGCGTCAGCGAATCGCGCGGTGCGGGACCGACGGGTTGGTATCTGCACGACGATGCACTCGACGTCGACGCCTTTATCGGCGACTGCGTGCAAGCGTGTGCGGATGGAACGCCGGTGTGTATCGCGGCGACCGCGTTTGCCTTCGTTGCCTTGCTCGACGCGCTCGCCGGTCGCGAGCTTCGATTTGTTTTGCCCGCCGGCTCGCGCATCATGGAGACGGGCGGGTTCAAAGGTCGTACGCGCGTCGTCGAGCGCGAGGATCTGTACGCCGCGATCGCCGATCGACTGGGGCTTGCCGAATCCGCTATCGTTGCGGAGTACGGGATGACCGAACTGTGCAGCCAGTACTATGATTCGCATGCTAGTCGTACCGCTGCGCGCCGCGTGAAAGTTGCGCCGCCGTGGCTTCAACCGATCGTGGTCGATCCCGACGGCAACGCGTGTGCGCCCGGGGTCGTCGGCGCCATCCGGCACATCGACTGCGCGAATCGGAGTTCGGTCGTCGCGATCGAAACCGAGGATCTCGGCTATGCGAGTGCCGATGGACTCGTGCTCCTCGGACGGGAGGCCGCAGCCGAATTGCGCGGCTGTTCGCTCGATGC